>Ga0255783_10000261_pt1 | contig 62534 bp, 37 predicted proteins | sample 011ome_22_FD_179981 | JGI IMG/M metagenome (GOLD analysis project Ga0255783, IMG submission 179981) | Coastal salt marsh microbial communities from the Groves Creek Marsh, Skidaway Island, Georgia - 011507BT metaG (version 2) | ecosystem: Environmental > Aquatic > Marine > Intertidal zone >... | reverse complement strand
CACGCAATAATCCCACCCCGATTTCGGGGTTCCCGAACACCCGGGAACAGGCTCGTTTCCGCCGCGCTGAAAACACATCAGACCAATTCCGCAATCGGAATCTTTGTCGCAATCGCCTTCGCAAACGCCATAGCCGCTTCCTCCATTGCGAGAAGAGTCTAAGAGGGGTTTATCCGCAGCACCGAGATCTGCTAGGTCCAATTTCCCTGCATCCATCGTCAGCAACTTTCTCGATGAGGAGTCCAAGGCTTTCACAGCCACGCAATAGTCAGAACCCTTCTTCGCAGATCCATAGCATCCAGGAACAGGCTCATCGCCATCTCTTTGAAAACAGGTCAAGCCCGATTGACAATCAGAGTCCTTGTCGCAATCACCCTCGCACATGCCGTAAGAGTTTGTGCCCATATTATTCTTCAAATCAACTACGTACTTTTTATCGATGCAGTAATCCCACCCGTCTTTACCACTTCCCGAACACCCGGGAACACTCTCGAATTTATCTCTCTGGAAACACTTGAGACCGGCATCGCAATCGGAATCTTTGTCGCAATCGCCTTCGCACATACCATAGCCGGTTCCTCCATTGCGAGAAGAGTCTAAGAGGGGTCCTCGATGCTTTTCGGCATTGTACTGCGACTTGTACACGGACTTGTCTATATTAAGAGCAACAAGAAAGGCTTCTGGATCTGTATCCTCCTTTGCCACCATAATACGAACGTCAGTGCGGTCAAAAATATCAGCTTTATATGGTAAAACGCCAACGTGTGTTTTTCGACTCGGTCTTCCCGACGCGTCTATAACTTCAATTTCGAAGTTACCGTCGTCATCGGAATACGCCGAGTAAGGGCAGTCAATCTCTACACCCATCGCTTCCACTTCAGTTATCGTAGTAATTTTGCCCCCTTGTGATTTAAGGGTAATGTACTGGCCAAGATAAGTTGAAGTCGATGTTCCTGCGCATCGGTACGATTGACATATTGCCGTACCTGATCGCTCGGTGAGTGCTGCGCCCGTCGTGCTGTTCACATTCAGGACGCACTCCGCACCGGTTTCTCCTTCACTTTCTGGATCTGGAAAATCCATCAACCTGACGCTAAAATCGAAGGCCGCCGTTTCCTGTGGGACGCAATAGTCAGAACCCTTCTTCGCAGATCCATAGCATCCAGGAATAAGCTCATCGCCATCTCTTTGAAAACAGGTCAAGCCCGATTGACAATCAGAGTCCTTGTCGCAATCACCCTCGCACATGCCGTAAGAGTTTGTGCCCAAATTATTCTTCAAATCAACTACGTACTTTTTATCGACGCAGTAATCCCACCCTTTTTTACCACTTCCCGAACACCCGGGAACACTCTCATATCCATCTCTCTGGAAACACTTGAGACCGGCATCGCAATCGGAATCTTTGTCGCAATCGCCTTCGCACATACCATAGCCGGTTCCTCCATTGCGAGAAGAGTCCAAGGCTTTCACACCAACATTTGTGCAATAATCATAATCTTTTTTACCACTTCCCGAACACCCGGGAACACTCGAATATCCATCTCTCTGGAAACACTTGAGACCGGCATCGCAATCGGAATCCTTGTCGCAATCGCCTTCGCACATACCGTAGCCGGTTCCTCCATCGCGAGAAGAGTCCAAGGATAAGTCGTAACAGACATTAATTTTGGATATGGAAGAAAATTTGCCAAGTGTAATGTTCATCCACTCTTGATCTCGAATGGTGACACGTGATTTTGAGTCTCGATCCGTGGCTTTGAAGGCAGAAGAGCGCACACCGATGTCGTTCTGATTGGAGTGCCACACACTCGCATATGCAGCTAAATCTTGTTTCTGCGCGCCTGCTTCCAAAGTAGAGGACGGATAAGTCGAATTTTTTATTCTCGCACAAACACGGACATTTCGCACTGGAACTGCCGATTTACCCGCAAAGATAAGGCCCTCAACAATACCGAACCAGGGAGTGGTAAAGAGGAATGGATCAGAAGTATTTTGAGCTCCATTATCAAACTTGGTTCGAATAGAATATTCCCAGACATAACCTGGCATCTTTATTGCCGCGTCATCAAAGAAAGAGAGAGGACTATACTTCAAAGCACATCCATCCACGTATGAATCGATCAAGACCACAGCCTCCGGTTCGCTCGACGACGCACCATCAGAATCCACGTCAGAAAGTTGTCGTAAGACTTCAAATCCAAGTTCACCCAGTGCAGTATCTCTGAATGAGAAAAGAATTCCTTTCTGGTCGGGAATCATTCGAAGGTCAATAGCCGCACCGTTAAAAAACAGACCAGTTGAACACGGCGGTACAAACGCCGCCTTTGTAGATTTTTGTGCATAGTTTGGAATGATGCAGTAGATACGTCTGGACTGTGGCTCTGCATATGCAAGAGCGGCACATGCCGTAGAATGACCGCATTGAAAAACTGCTTTAACGTGCAAAGGAGTAACAACGCCGGTGAAAATTCGAAAATCGTCATAAACTGCGTTTGTACCGAGAACTTTTGCTCTCGTCGAGACTTCAAAATCGATGTCGGTATTTCGAACCATGGATTTATGAGCAACTGGAACACCATCTAGAAATAGAGTAAGACCATTCTCTTTATTTAATACCATCGCTACGTGATGCATCTTGTCGTAAGATAAAGCTGTGCTGGAACTTAGTTCTTCGTTGAAGTATTTAGCAAAAAGAGTTCTCGAACCCTTTTTGATGCCGAAAAGTTTCTGGTACCTACTATCTTTCGAGGGCCCCTGAGAGAACCAAATAGGCGCAACGGACGAGGTCGTAGTACTCGACGGAAAAGAGGTTTGCTCAATACGAACCCAAGTCATTATTGCGGATGAGTGCATCAAAGGCTGATTCTCCATGATATAATCATCGCCCGAGCTAGTACGTCTTAAGCATGAAATACCACTCCCGCACGCATACGTGGATAACGTGGTCCCCGCAACCGCACTAGAGGGACCGGAACCATCCACCAAATTCTTGTAACTGCCACCCTCAAACGTTAAATGTGTCATAAGTCGTACTGCACTCGGACCTACGCTTGAAGAAGGCCGGATGTCCTCCAGCTCAGTCGCGGCGGTTGTTCCTGCTTCTGTTTTCAATTTTTTGTAAAGACGACCATCAACATAAACGCACTGAAAATCGCCACTAGAAGGCATCTTGTTGTAATCCCATTCCAACTTGACATTTTCTTTTTGAATTTTGCATTCATCTTTGACAGTTTTGGCAGTCGGATACGTTATATCAGTAATATAAATGTCGGGCTTCGATGAGGTGGCATCCTGGCATCTCAAAGGTATGGCCGCAGAATGTACTACATCATTCAACGAAACACCAGTACTTTCAAAATAATTGCTCTTTTGAAGATATTTCAAATAATTCGTGTCCATGTCGTGTTTTGTAAAAGCTTCGAAAAGCTCTTCATAAGATAGTTTACCATCCATGGGGTTAGTATCATGCGCGCGAAAAATAGCTTCCTTCGCGATATCGAGTTTTGCACAGTCTGCCGCGAGAAATTCGGGTGCTCCAGAGACAAACAACCGCGCAATGGTAGATTTCTTCTCTACTTTTGATGGAAGCCAATCTGCACAATCTTCAACGACTGTGAATGAATGCAAAGACTTCCAGCCAGTCGATGATGCAGCTACGGCACTCGTATCGCTGGAAGATGTTTTCCAGAAGCAATTATACACAATATCGTACTTGCCGGGTGCATGTTTCTGGTCTTTATCCAGGAGACTGAGAAATTTCTTCAAATCGGATGATTTCGAAACATCGCGGAAATTATCCCACTTGAGACAAGGCAGATGCTCACCTGCATTCGCATAGGTGCAACTTTGCGAATCACGGACGTATACTTGACATTTAATTCCATAGTCTTTATCGTATGGTTCCCTTCTTTTAATCTGAACGTTGGAATTGGTTGATATATCATCCGAAAAACAAGAGGGTCCCGAACACAAAGTGTGTTCGACTTTGATGCCAAAATCAAACTGTAAGTCAGCAACTCGCTTGGCTTTATTGGAAATAGAAACCTTCGGTTGGGAAATAGGAGGTAGCGGTGTCGCCTGATAACAATAATCCCACCCTCCTATACCAATTCCCGAACACCCGGGAACACTCTCATATCCATCTCTCTGGAAACATCTAAGACCGGCGTCGCAATCGGAATCATAGTCGCAATCGCCTTCGCACAAACCATAGCCGGTTCCTCCATTGCGAGAAGAGTCCAAGGCTTTCACAGCCACGCAATAATCATTCCCTGTTTGCCCAGATCCATAGCATCCAGGAATAGGCTCATCGCCATCTCTTTGAAAACAGGTCAAGCCCGATTGACAATCAGAGTCCTTGTCGCAATCACCCTCGCACATGCCGTAAGAGTTTGTGCCCAAATTATTCTTCAAATCAACTACGTACTTTTTATCGACGCAGTAATCCCACCCATATTCACCACTTCCCGAACACCCGGGAACAGGCATAAACCCTAAAAGCCAATTTTTTTCTCTGTGGAAACACTTGAGACCGGCATCGCAATCGGAATCTTTGTCGCAATCGCCTTCGCACATACCGTAGCCGGTTCCTCCATCGCGAGAAGAGTCCAAGGCTTTCACGCCAACATTTGTGCAATAATCATAATCTTGTTTACCCTTTCCCGAACACCCGGGAACACTCGAATATCCATCTCTCTGGAAACACTTGAGACCGGCATCGCAATCGGAATCATGGTCGCAATCGCCTTCGCACATACCATAGCCGGTTCCTCCATTGCGAGAAGAGTCCAAGGCTTTTATAGGCACGCAATAATCCCAGGTCGAATCCGGGGTTCCCGAACACCCGGGAACAGGCTCGTTTCCGCCGCGCTGAAAACACATCAGACCAATTCCGCAATCGGAATCTTTGTCGCAATCGCCTTCGCAAACGCCGAGACCGCCAGTGCCCTTTCCGTTGATATGAACGTCCCCGATGTCGAGGCGAGTAGCTCCGAGTTCGGCCATTTTAAACTTTGGCGAATGCAAAGATGGTAAAGAATTTTTCTTCTTTTGCTCTGCCATCGCTTTTTCAAAGACCTTTCTGTCGTACACAAACATGTCTGTGTGCTTCTCCCGACGTTGCGATTCGCGTTGCGATTCGAGGCTCTGATTATTATGTCGTTCCAGACTTTGTCCTCTGTCGTGAACTTCGGTCGTTTTTGTCAACGAGTAATCAAAATCATTAGAATCGCCGGCGTGAACGAACGAGGGAGTGAACGTAATGCAACACGCAGACAACAAAGCAATCGAGTAAAGAAACAAGACACGACCGAGGGTGGCGACCGTCGTCGTCCTCTTGGGCGCACTCATTCCTTTTCCCAATACTACGCCAGAGAAAGAGTATATTTTGTTGTGTTTATTTCCTCAACTATTTCCAAATAACACTACGTAACACTAAAAAAAAGAGAGAGAATTCGGTCAGTGGGAATAGAGCGCGCGCGCGCGTCGTACTTCCGACGATTACGAGCCGCGCAGCAAAGAACGAATCGAAGCGCTTCGAAGACGTGCTTCGAAAAGCGCACGTTCAAAGAAGTAAAAAACTGCGAGTCGTCGTCGTCGTCGTCGTCGTCGTCGTCGTCCATTCGGCGCGCATTCTCTCGTCTGACGTGGAAACAAAATGGAAGCGTCTCGAGAAAAATGCCTTCTTCCAATGTTTCTTCGTATTTTGCTCTCTACCTTTTTAATAGTATCGCAATATAACAGCAGTAGAGGTCTTCTGTATCGCAATAACAGCAGCAGGTTGTCTTCTTCTTCTTCTTCTCGTCGCTTAGATGCGACTTTCAGAGTGAGAGAGACGGTGATGATGATGCGATGATATCGAAATGCCCGCGTGTGAAATAGTGTTGAAAAAATGTGAGCTTTCAAAAGGCATCCTGATACAACTGTTGATATTATTCAGTGCTTAACAACAAAACAAAAAACCCTAAATTACAGAGCGAGAAACGCTTTCTCCTTCAGTTCGCAAAGAAAGAAAGACCGCAGAAAACAACGACCAAACGTCAGTCGCGCAACGACCATAAGTCGCGTTACGTGAAGAAGAGGAGAAAGAATATCCAATTTGTTGCTTCTTACTTCGTATAACGCTTTCATAGAATACTACCACTACTAAACTACTACTCCTCACAAAGAACAAAAGCAGAACGAGCAGTGCTCTAGACGCTTTCTTCGAGCAAAGAGAGAGAGAGAGAGAGAGAAGCGCTTTTTGTTCTCGCGATAGAAAAGCGCGCGTCGTGTCCTCATCGCATCATCACAGAAGCGCTTTTTATATTCCAATTTGCTGCGCGTGTGCCGGAAAAAAAGCGAACGTAACGCGCGAGAGATAAAGAAGAGAAAGAAGAAAAAAGTCACCCAAAAAAGGTTCCGTTCGCGTGCCGCGCGGGAGTGGGAAAAGGTCTTTTCGTCGCCGTTCGAAAGCAGACCTGCGTCGAGAGAAACATCTGGTGCCGAAAGATATAATTATTCTTCCGCAAAATTTGAGTCAACTTTCGTGCGCAAATGAACAGTCGAGAGGGAATAAACGAGGAAAGGGTGCCCACATCGATACCGTCCCAAAAAATGACGATTCAGACGACTTCTTTATCGGAGAATAACAACAAGGAGAATAACAACATCGACAGCAGTTTTATCGTCGTCGCGGGGAAGATGAGCGCGTCGGGATCCGCGGCGACTTCTGCGACTGCCGCGATTGCTGCGACCGCCACTAATTCGTCGCCGAAATCATCGCGAAAGACGAAGCGCTGGTTTTCTTTTGTTTTGGAAAACATCGAACGCGACGCGCGATTCAGAACGATGTGCACGGAGACGCTGAATAAAAGGTTGCAGAAAGCGTACGAGAAATTGACGAAAAGAGAGACGCAGGCGCATAATAAGGAGTGGATTTTGTTGAAAATGGCGAGATTCGTGTTGGAAACCAACAACGCCGCCGGGGAGGAAGAACGAGAAGAAGAAGAAGAAGAAGAATACAAAGAAGAAGAAGAAGAAAGAGAGGCGGTGAAAAACTCGATGTTTGCGCGACTGAGACAGATTTTGGAAGAGACGGTTGAAAGCGAGCGAGAAGAAGAAGGGCACACAAGAAATGTACCCGCGCCGTCGTCGTCGAATAATAGCAATTATAACAACAACTTTCGCAAGAACAGGAAACGAAAAGTGACGACGAAAGAACGTGAAGAAAAGACCGCTGCCGTTGCTGCAGTTTCATCTACCACTATGATTCCTCTCCAGTGCTCGAGAAATGACGGCAAGAGTTGGCGATGTTCAGCGTTAGCCGTGGAGGGACACAAGCACTGCGCGAAGCATTTGCGGTGGGGGTACGGAGCTCGAGCGGCGAACAACGCGCAACACATCGCATCGATAGCCAACATCATCGCCGCCGCAGAGAAGAACAATAAGAACAACAACAACAACAAGAATAACAACAGCAGCAGCAAATTAATACACAGAAACAAGGACACGCGCGCTTTAGAAAAGAAAAGTCGCCATTTACCCAAACGACGCGTCAATCTGAGCGACGCCGGCGAGAAACAACAACGATTACGCGAGGAGAAAATGTACGAACAACATCGCGTCGAATACGAGCGTCGAATGCAGAAGAAAATAAAGAGTAGCGTCGTCCAAACGACCTCCAGCGATGGCACGAACATCGCCTGCACTATCGAAGTATGCGAGAAAAACGAGGAAAGGGAGGACGACTGTCTCAGCGAAAACACGAGCATTCCTCTCTTCTCTTGTCCCGGAGGAAGCTTGAAAAACTCCTCGTCGTCGTCTTTATCCTCTTTGTCGTCGTCTTCTATCGGGGTGATGAAAACGATCAATTTAGACGACTTTTCCGGATACGGGCCGTTACGAGAACACTTACTGAAACTCGCAGCAGGAGCGAGTAGTAATTCTACCGGAAGAGAAATATCGGTAGTGTATTGGACGGCGCATAATACCGCGCATCAAATCGCGTTGGGAGAACCGTACGAGTATTTCAAAGCGAAGTGCGTGAAACTTCACGCGAAAGTGTACCCAAAAGCATCATCATCAGGTACTGGTGGTGGTTTTCGAAGCATCAAAATTCCTCTCGTCGCGGGACCAACGTCGTCGGCGTCGTCGTCGTCGTCGCCGTCTGCGACGATGTACATGATGTTGATGATGCAAAACGACAAAAACAAAAATATATTTTTTCCAGCCAGCTCTACCTAGAGTAACGTACTACCAGATGTAGAAGATAAAAACACACCACGTACCACTGTAACACCAGGTACATTAGAGTAATAACATGCATTTTAATAAGTAAGGACGTGCAGTGTACCACATGCAAGCGTAAAGTATAACAACATTAAAAAATTAAGAGTACCTCCAATTCACCTTTCGTAAGCTCCCGCTCGCGTCGGCGATTTTTTCGTTCAACTCATCCATCTTCTTCGTCAATTTCAAAGCCTCTTTACCTCTTTCCGTGTCCGCGTTGGCGAGTTGCAACAACAAATCTCGTTCCATCTTTGACGGATCCTCTTCCGCGTTGGCATCGAGGACGCTCTTCTCCGACGAACCCGCTCCTCCTCCTTTCGAAGAGGAGGAATACTCAAACAACGCGTCCCATTTTTTATCGAGCTTCTTGAGTGCTTTCTCAATAGGCACGACTTGGTACATCCCGCTATCGCCGGGAATCTTGGACGCTAACCCTTCCTCGACCAACTTTTTTACGCTTCCGTGCACGTCAAAATCTACCGCGATGCCGAAAGCATCCATCAGCGCTTGTTCCAATCGATCGTCTAACTCCTCTATGGTCATCCCGGATTTATTCCCTCGCATCGCCGCGTACGCCAAAATCATCTCTTTCGTCTCTTGTTCTTCCATATCCGTCGACACCGACGCTAACACCGCGAACCCACTCGAATCCATCTTCTTCATAACCTCTTTACTCATTTGCGCCGCGTAGTTTGCCTTGGATTTTTGAATGTTCGCCCACGAGGCGGATAACTTCCCGCCGGCAACGGTTAACAACTGCATCGCTCGTTCCGACAACGCTTCGCCGGTTATGAACGCCCAAATCAACGAAAAGAGAACGAGCACCATGGTGATACCATTCGTCAAGTAATCGATAAACTTTGCGCATATTTTTACGCCCGGAAAAACCATCTCCAAATCCGCCATCGGAACGTTTTGAAACGATTTCAGACGCAAAGGTCCAGCGCCGGACGGAACGTTCAAAAACTGCGCCTCCGCGGCATCGATTTTATCTTCTCTGTATAACAAAATGACCTCCTTAAACGTCGGTTCGCTCAACTCGAGCTTTTTGTGGACGTTTTTCAACACGGACGCGATTGTTGGCATGAGCCTTCGAAGCGTTTTCCGTTCAATTTTCGAAACCTTTCTCTTCCCTCCGCTCCTTCCCGGACCGCCCGCCGCGAAAGCAGATTCCTCGCCTTTCGAAGACGACGACCCAAAACCCAAACCGAACGCTTTCCTCAACACCTTCCCAACCGGCCTTTTCAACGCGTACTCCAGCAACAAATCAATCTTTTCCGCGATGAACAAATCTGCGTGCGTGCTCGTCGTCACCCCTCTCTTGAACAGTAAAACGCGTTCGGAAAATGTCGGCAGCCCAACCTTCAGCTCTGGATTTTTCTTTAAAAACGCTTTCAACAAACTCACGTCGTATCCTCCTTTCTCCCAATCGATTGTCATCGGTAAGCGAAACATAAAATCTTCCTCCATGGCTACGTCCCACTCGCTCGCGCTCAACAAGGTGTACTCCGCCGTCGCCATCATCTGGCAAAATTGCGTCACGAACTGTACGCTTACCCGTTCGTGTTCGGTTGGACTTCTCGCGTCGCTCTTCGCATCCTTTCTTCGTTTCGGTAGTACACCGCTGCTGGCGTCGAATCCTTCGCGCAAAGCGTCTCTTTTCGTTTGGTGTTCGTAATGGACGATCCCGCGTATCAGGGAGACAAAATCGGAAAACTTTTTCTTTTCCGCGCCGGACGTTGATGACGACGACGTCACGGACGACGACGACAAAAACGCATCCTCGCACATCCGTTTGCACGAATCGATGTTCATCGAGACGTGTCTCGTGTCCTCGACGTCGACCGTGAATTGCGTCGTTGCTTTTGAGGCCATGTTTTATGCGCTCGAATGAAATGACGAATTCGTTCCACACTTTTGCGCGTTCCCGAACGCTTTAGAAGAACAAGAACACGTTTTGTACGACGCGATGAGTTCCGCGGAAACCACGAAGGCGACGACGACACCACCCGGGGTGCCAGCAACAACAAACGTCGTCACTTTTTCGCAAAACCAATCCTCGTCCGCAACAACAACGGACGATCTCCCTCGCGCGCATATAAAACGTTTGATGAAACATCACCTCTCGCAATTCCTACACGTGGACTCGAAAACCGCGCAACAGTTCGAACCGAACATCGCGAAAGATGCCTTGGATGGCGTCCAGCAAGCGTGCAAAATCTTTATTCACTACCTGACGTCCACGGCGAACGATATATGCACGGAGAGTAAACGGAGCACCTTATCCGCGGTACGTTGTTGAAGTTTACGTTTGGTGGGGGGTGAATTCTTTCGGATGGATTTTGAATTTTGAATCGCCGCTTTCGAGTCTGGATTGCGTTCGAAAACGCTCTCGATCGACGCGACGTCAGTCACTCATTCATTCCTCTATTTCTCTCTTTTAAAAAAACATTAAAAAACAGGACGATGTCATCCGCGCCGTGCGCGAAATCGATTTCCACGAGCTCGAGCCGAAATTGAGAGACCATTTGAACCAGGCGAAAGCCGCCGCGGCCCAGCGACAAGCGCTCGCCGCTTCGGCGGCGGAGCGAGCGACGACCGAGCGGAGCGAAGGCGCTCCGGCGAAGAAACAGAAAACGATGGATGAAGAGGAAGAAGAGGAAGGAGAGGGTGTGAGCGACGAAATGGGAGACGATGGTAAAGAAGAAGACGACGCAGGGGAGGAAGAGGAGGAGGACGAATAGTACTCGCATCAGTAGCTTTTGTTAGACTTCACCAACCTTCCCCAAAAGACATACACATTGCCTCAGAAATTCTCCTCCTTAAACTCATCTTTCGCGCGCGGAAGGAACGCACACGCACACTTTTTGCGCGCGTAAAACCGACAGAGCATATAAGACGACGAAGGAATATCATCGTTTGAGATCTTTCTCTGACGCATACTCTCTCTCTCGTTCTCTCTTTCTCTGCTCTTTTTTGTCTCATTTTCCAGAGAGAGAGGCCGCGCATTGGATTGTGTTTCTGGTTCTGTGTTTAAAGAGAGAAGAAGGTACGGAAGAAGAATAAGGAGACGAGAGAGAAGAAATGAAGCGCACGTACCAATCGGTTCCCTCGTTTACCTCCGGAGGACTTGGAAACGGGGGGAAAACTCTCGAGCGCGTGAAATCGTTTCAAGAGTTACAAATCGAGTCCGATACGAAGTTGTACTGGGTGAAGTCCTTGTTCTTCCTCTTTTCGTGGGCGTTCGTTTCCGGCGGGATTATTTTACTGAACAAGTATATTTTCGTGAAGGACGATTTCCCGTACCCGATTGCAATTTCCGCGACTGGGCCTTTGTGTTCGTGGATCGTGGCGGCGTTGTTGATCGCGAGCGGGAGAGTGACGATAGAGAACAGATTGACGCTGTGGGAGTACGTGACGATTATTATTCCGATTGGTTTGTTCACGGCGATTACGTTCGCGAGCGGGAACACGCTGTATTTATACTTGAGCGTCAGTTTTATACAGATGATTAAAAGTTTAAGTCCAGTGGTTGTGTTTTTAGTTTTAGTTTTGTTAGGTATGGATAAGCCGACGTTTACGAAGACGTTTGGGATCGTGGTGACGAGTTTCGGGATGTTGGTGGCGTGTTTGAGCGAGAGTAAATTGACATCGGTCGGGGTCATGTTGATCGTTCTGAGTGAATCGAGCGAGTGCATTCGGATGGTGTTTTTCCAGCACATGTTGTATAGTCGTAGTTTTGGAGTCATCGAGGGTTTGTTTTATTCCGCGCCGGCGAATTTTCTGTTTTTAGTGCTCTTCACCGTAATCTTCGAGTACGGCGAGATGGTTGAGACGGAGGCGTGGAGACGACCGATGGGAAATCCGTTGCCGTATATAGTAGTCGCGTTTTTTGGATTTTTCGTAAACGTGACGACGATTGGAGTGATTCAAACGTGCGGCTCGTTGACGTTTAAAGGTGCCGGGCAGGTGAGAAACGCGACGGTGATTATGTTATCCAGTTGGTTGTATAAAGAGAAGCAAACTTTCGTGCAGCTGTGCGGTTACGTGGTTTCAATCGTTGGATTTTTCATATACCAAACCGCAAAATCGGCGGAAAGTTTGGACACGATCACGAAAAGCGCGGAATTCATGGCTGGTGAACCGTTTACGCCCGGCTCGCCGATTTGGGAAGGTTCGGAAGAGTACACGTGGACGACCAGTCCGCAATGGAAACAGATCAAAAGAGGCGGCATTTTCTCGAATTTTCGGTTCGTCAATAACAAAGGAGGGTCCTCGAACAATTTAGTCGGAATGGCCAACGGAGGTAACGGTAGCACGAATAGTATGAGCAATAAAAACAACAACGGGAGCTTTTCTGGGTCGGAGGAAGAGAGGCAGAAAATCTTAGGCCCGACGCTGAAGGAAATCGAGGAGATCAAATTGGCGCAGTTGGCTAAGCAAAGGTCGAAATCGACCGCAGATTTCAACGTCGCCGAAAACGGCGGGTTGGTGGTGACGCCGAGAAGTTCTGATTTTGGTTCCGGAAGTACCGGACAACACTTTGTTTTAAGTTTACCTGAGGATTCAGAACGCGAGAGAGATCCGACTCGAGCCGCCAGATGGGGCGTTTAAGAAAAACATTTTTACTAGTAGTTTAGTTTTAGTTTTCATCATAGAATTTGTATACGTTAGACTTCACATTAAAATACATGTAGGTAGAAGAAGACTCTGGTTCTCCTCGTTCTTCTTCTTCTTCTTCTTCTTCCTTCTCCTCTTGTAGCGGTTCGCGCGGGTTTGGATATATAATCTACTCTGTTGTACATTTCCCGCTTTTTGACCCCTTCGCGCTATTCTTAATTCTTCTTTCGTCCTCTTCCTGTCTCCTCTCCTTTTTCTTTTATAAACTTCTCCCTCCTTTCTCTCTCTTTCTCTCCATTCACACACGACGTTGTGGACGAACCACTTAAAGCACCGTTCCGTCCGGAATCTTTGCGTCCTTCAAGATGCAAGCGATTCCGTCCACAATCTCAATCATCCCTCGTAACTCCTCTCTCACCTGCACATTGCCGTTGCATCTCAACACGCAATCCTTCCCGATGCTAGCACCAGAATCTACAACTACGTTTTCCATTTCCGTGTTATCACCAACAATCGTTTGCGCGACAACTTCCGGCGACCCGACGATGATGACGTTCTTCAATCGAACGTTTTCACCGATTTGAGTCGTGGGACCAACGATGGCGGATTCAATAAACGATCCGCTTTCACCGCTTCTAACGACGCAACCGTCCAAAATCAACGACTCTTGAACTCTGGCAAAACCAATAAACTTAGCCGGTGGTAAATATCTCGCTCTCGAGATGAGTTTCTGGTCGGACCCGTACGCGATCAACTCCGCCGACGGACCTCCTTTCGCCATCTCGATGTTCGCTTGAAACCATTCGGAAAACGAGCGCAACGGCGTCCAATACCCCTCGTGCTTGTGTACGACAACTTTCATCCCGCGCTCGATCGCTTGATTAATCACGTGCTCGCCAAACTCGAAGTAATCTCCTCGTTCTCTCGATGGATTCAAAAGCAACAACTCCTTCATCGCCTCGGCGGAGATTATGTAATTCCCGGTGCTGATGTGATACGAGTGTCGTTCGTCCTTATCGACGAGTTCGCGAAAAATGTTCGAAAAGTGCGGCTTTTCGTGCAACCTTTTGACGACGCCTTTCTCACCTTTCGTCGTCACTTCAGTTAAACCAACTTTTAAATGGTTCGAATCGTGGTGTAAGTGCGATTTTTCCAACGCGCTCGAATGGCAGCGTTCGCTTTGAACCATCATAGTAATTGCCGCGCAAGAGTCGTTGTGCGCCTTCAACATCTCGTTGAAATCAGATTTGTGCAACTGCTCTCCCGAGCACACCAAATACGCCTCTTTATCGTACAATCCTACCCCCGCTCCGTTCATCAAACCTTGACCACTGCTCACGCCTTGTTCGATGGCGACGTCAAACGACTGCGCTTCCAAGTGCGCTCTCACAGCCGCCGCGCTTCCTTTCGGCCACTCGTCTCTCGTCGGCGTCGCTGACATTGGTAACACGCAAACCTCCGTTGTCGATCGGCCCATGGCGGAATTTTTCGAAAAAGTCATCGTCACGTGGTTGTTCAATGATCTCGAGTTGTATTGCGTCAAAACGAAAACTTTGCCAAACTCGGCTTTCAGGCACGCCGCGACTGGGAAATCGATTAATCGGAACGATCCACCCACGCTCAACGCCGAAATCGCTCTCTTTCGCGTCATCGGGTTAGACTCACCGGCGCCGCCGGCTAAAACGATCGCGGTAACGTTTTGTGCGGAGACTTTTGCAATTGCGCCCGGTTGTTGTTGTTGATGCCGTTGTTGTCCGTTCACCGGAACGTTCACCATTCTCGTATTCCCCAAGTTCACTCGATTCGTATCCTCGCTCGTCCTCGACATGCTCAACCTCGACTTACTCGGCGACGACGCTTCCACCCGTTTCGACGTCATCACGTCGATCGTCTCCGCCGTCGAATTCGTTTGCACGCGAAACGGCGCGTCCACGTACGAGTTTCGCATCATCTCTCGCTTGTGTTCTTCCAAAAGTTGGTCTTCGTCCACGGAACCTAAACCTCTCTGTTGCTGCGCTCTTTCTTCTTTGATCGCGTCCGTTTTCATCTCGTCGCCGCGTTGGTGGTGGTGGTCTCTGTGGTGCTCTCCTCCTGCAGAAGAGGAAGATCCTCTCGCCCCGGAGGAATCGCAGGAGATTCGAGTCGTCGACGACCCGACTCCCAATCGTCCGTTCCTCGCGCCTTCGCTCGAGGTGGAGGACCTTTTCGACATGAAGTGTTCTTTCAGCGAGAACTGGTGGCTCACGCCCGTGCACGTGGACGGCGGCGAACGGCTTAAAAACGCCATCTTTGTCTTCTTCTTCTTCTTCTCTTCTTAAAAAGTTGACGTGGTAATCCGCTTTTAATCAATGAACGCGAAGAGAGAGATATTTTCTCTCTAACGCCGGCGGTAAAAATGAAGCGACTTCCGACGTATAACGCGAACGTAAAACGCTCCCTCTCTTCTCCTCGACGAACGGAGAGATACTTTTCCCACGCGATAAAGTCTTCTTAAAGAAGAAGAAGCGCACTGTTTTGTGTTGGTGTATTCGAGCGCGCGTGTGTATTCAACGCGTAAAATTTGTACGGTGAAATGTGACACGTCAGGAAGAAGATACGAAAAAGATATTTTGTGCATTTCTGCCTTTTTTTCACGACTTTTCGTACCTTTTTTTTTGATTGGACGACTCTGAAACGCTTTTTCGTTGATCACAAAGATAACATAGTCAATGTTGTGCAGACAGACACAGACACAGACGCGATGATGGAAAAGGAGACGCAAAACAAGGAGACGACGAAAACGACCTGTTATTCAAGTACCAAGCGATGGGTGGAAGAGAGCAATCGGATGTACGCGAAGAAAGTCGAAGAAGACGCGAAAAAGATGAGGGAGAAAAAAAAAGCGCATCAACGCTCAGATGCTGCGGGTGTTAAAAAATCATATCGACAGCGCTTCGACGGTAAAGGAGGCGACGAGGATCTTTCTTCTTCGGAAGCGTTCGAGAGACGAATCAAACGCGAGTGCGAAAAAATACTGAAGCGTTTAAAATCGTCGTTTAATACGTCGTCCTAGAAAATGTAAAAAGGTTTCAAAAAGTGTTCATATTACATCAACTTTTGCGCACACTCTCTCTCTCTCTTTTCTCTCTCTCTCTCTTTTCTCTCTCTCTCTCTCTCTCGTTTTAAAATATGTTAATAATATAAAATACACATTTACGTCGCCACACCATCTTGTTGTTGTCCTTGCCCTGCTTCGCCGCCTTCGTCGGGAGACTTGACGCAACTTCTCGCGACGGATTCGAACAAGCGTTCGATTTCAGGCGCGCACCTCGTGAATCCGTGCGCCCAAAAGTTGTATCTCGGATTTTTAATCAACTCAACAAACGTGACTAATAATCCCCACGGGTGCGGTCTGTTAACAACTAATCGCTCCAATAAAACTCGCGTGATTTGTTCTCGAACTAATTCCGATTTCGTCTCTTGGAATAAGCACAAAGTTACGCAACTGAAGTAGTGCGTGTGCGAGTTTGGATATCGCAACTGGTTCGCGACGGCGCTCATGAAGTAGTATCGACCTTCCGCGTCTAAACTTTCATCGCACAATTTTTGCAACAATTCCATCGAACTGGAATTCAACACGGAATTGCGCGCATTTTGGTTCGCCACGATCGCGTTGACGCCGACGTATAACACTAAAGCGTTCATCATCGGGACGTCGTATCGCGTGCCGGTTTGCATGGCTTTTTGCCCGGGAAGCAAAATGTCGTCGCGAACCTGGTTAGCAACTTGAGACGCGTTGGCGATGTTCTTCGAGCTCAAATAGTTGTCGATGGTAACTTTCACGTTCGATTGGTTAAACGCTGGATCCTTCAATACGAATTGAGCCGCGTTCGTCGGTTCTTGCGAGATTTCCGGCAACAAGTCAATCTTCAAGTTTGGCGTGAACGGATCCGGCAAACGCATGTTCCTTGGAAACGCAGACAAGACCAAGTTACGCAGTTGGACGCAGTTCGTCGGCGTGGCATCCAAGAAGAACACGTGGTTATCGCAAAGAAATTCCGGGAAATCGTGCAACAACACCAAAAAGACTCTCAAGACGCCTTTGTAGAGCAACTTGACCGGCTCGGTCAAGTTACACTCGCGCAAGTACGGTTCGAGAAACTTCAACGCGGCGCAAATCAAACGTTGCAACAACGGACGACCTTTTTGCGCGTGGTCCAAGAGTAATCTCGGCATGAAGCATCGATGCGACACGAGTTCCAACCACGCGAACGCAAATCCAGGAACGCGCATGGGCTGCAACGCCAACAAAGCGGAAGCAAACGCAGCCAAAACTTGCGGATGCGACGAGTCCAACACCGCATCCGGCGCTCTCATTTCGTTGAGCAAGCCGCTCAACGCGCGAAAGTACGGTTTCGGATTGAACTGCGGACCTCGCTCGTCCGTATCTCGCATCGCTGTGCGAACGATGGCAACCAACGCGCGTCCAAAGAGCGCTAAACGTTGCTGCGGTGACTCTTCCGGGCGTCTGGCGAGACGCGTGACTAAACGACAATACGCGTCAACCGCCGCAAAGCTCATGGAGCTTTCCTCGCCGCCTTGATTTTTCTTTTCGCTGCCAAGGCAATGCGTCACCGCGAGTTCGACCAAGACGCGCAAAAAGCCTTCTTGGGCATCTTCGCGAAGGAACGTCGTTCGTTCGAGTCTTTGCAAGAACATGACGGATCGGTCGTCTCCGGGAGGCAAATCTTGCACTCTCGCCCACTCGTCAAAGTGACTGGCGACTCGTTCGCGCATCTCCTTCGCAGATTTTTGCGCCGTCGTCAAGTTGCTGTCGTCGACCCCGCCAGTTGACACTCTACCATCGCCATCCTCGCCAGCTTTGCCACCACCCAAGAAGCTCGTCGTTCCTGATTGCTCGCTCGGCGGAGGCGGACCACCCGGTAACGGTGGTTGCGGCGGCGGCGGAGCGCCAGGTAACGGCGGTTGCGAACCCGGAAACGCGGATTGCGGTACCGGCGGTTGCTGCCCGCTCGCTCCTCCCGGGCCACTACCGCCACTGGAAGCTCCGGCAAGATTCGATTGCGATGAAGTCGCGCTTCCCCCCATCGGCGTCGGCGGTGCGAGTCTTGGAATTCTAGAAAAGTCGTCGTACACTTTCAAAGCGACGCCGCTCATCAAGGTCGCGCTGCCAGGTCTCGGCGGACGCAAAGTCTCCAATTGTAACGCCGCCGGAAACTTCCCGGATAAAGCAACACCACTATCATAAAACGGAGCAGAAATCGATGACGGTTGCTGCTGCTGGGTTTCTTTGTGTTGTCTTCTGACCACGACCGCCGGCGCTAGCGCCTCGTCGACGTCTCGCATCGCTTTTTCCGTGGCTGCTTTTTCAATCAACGAACATCCGAGCTCCAAGTTGTCTTGCACCGCGTTTTGGATGGCATTTTCCAACGCTTGCGCCTCGCACGCGTTGGATGCACCCGCCCTTTGCACGAGCAATCGCAACTGGTTCGCCGCGGATGCCTTCAAAGGCTCTCTCGACGTCGCCAAGGCTAACGATCCAGCCAAAGAAGAAACCATCGCGTGCGCAGCTTTACGTAATCGCGACGTGTCTGGATCGCACGCGAAATCTTTACGAACGAGTTCTCTGGAAGTCACGCATGCAATAGTTGCGGAGCGTTCAACAACCGGCGACACAATCTCCCGTATGCCGTGCGTCAACGCAATCGGCAAAAATCGCGCGAGCATCGCGCGAACACTCTCCGGAACGTTCGGTTGCGGATGCACGCGGGCGTGCGCTTGAATGTTCGGCAAAGCTTGCGCGTCCGACAACGACGGTTGTTCCGCGGCCATATTCTGCTGGCGTTGCTGTTGTTGTTGTTGCTGCTGCTGCATGTCTTGTTGAGAAAGCTGCTGACCCCAGCCGCCACCCATGCCGCCGCGCTGCTGCCCTTGCAACGACGGGAGTTGGCCGTCGCTCGTGGCAGTTTGCAACATACCTCCAGGACCAAGCCCACTCAAACCGGCGGGAACTTTGTCGGCGACGAAATCAGGATTGTCGATGCGCACGCGTTGTCGATTCTGTAACAAATTCGAAGGCTTGACGTCCTTGACGCTCAAATTGAAGTGCTTAAACAATCTCTCCGTTTCAAACTTCAAGTTCAACTTCAAATCGCGATCGAGGTAAATTTCCGCCAACAACGCTAAAAGCGCCGCCGTCCACGGGTTTGGAGGCTTGAAGACGTAGTTATCTTTCGCAGGTTCGAGTATCTTCGCTACAAATGGGATGACTGCAATCATGCGTCCAGCTTCGTAGGCGTCTAAAATCAATCCTTTCACGTCGAGATCAATCATCAACACCGGCTGCAGACGCGCGATCGTTAATCCGCCGAGCCATGAACCAAGATTTTTCAACAAAGAGCGCTCGCCTGAATTCGTTTTTACTTTCCCGCTCGTCAGCAAAACTTTGATGTTGTGATAAGTCGCGCGAAGAATCGCTTCGAACAATTTTTCCTCGCCAATTTCGTCGAGCATTTCGAGATACAACGCGTGAAAGTTCGGCTCGATCGCCGCTCTCTTCACAACCATGTACGTCGCGAACCACTCGTAAAATTCTGGCTTGAGCTTTCCTTTGACTTCTTGCCCTTTCAACTTGACGTTTTCACCAGACAAGTTGTTCACGGCGAAGTGAATCTGATCCGCGGTTTTCGAATCCGGCGAAGCCGTCGTCGAGGTTGAAGCTTGCAGAAGCGTATCTAAGTTAAGAGACGTCGCAAAACCAGAAGGCGCGGACGCAATCGCCGTAGCCGAACCTGATCGTGACATATCCCCGCCATCTTTGCCGAAAAACGGTAACGACGAGGCTGAGTGCAACTTACCGTCTTTCGTAGAAGACGAGTCAATCCCGAGCACGGATGCCGCCATGTCCGTCGCCGTCGTCGCGTTCGCACTCGTTGCCGCACTCTCCGAAGCCGCCGTCGCTGCCGCTGCTGCAGACGATGCCGCCGCCGCGGCCGCTGCGGAGTTTCCAGCCGAAGCTATGTCGTTGAAACTCAACTTCATGCCAGCCACTCCCGCGGCTAATCCGCGCGCGTCCTCCGGGCCGCCCATCTCAGGTTCGTGCATGCCGAGCGCGACTTGCGTAGGCTCCGAAACGGGAACATTTCCAAAGAACTGACCCAAATCCGGATGCGCTTGACGTAAGTGTTGAATCTGCGCTAAGTGCTGGCAATATTGCGGCCATTCCGGCAAGCGAGTTTTGAACTGTTCCAACGCTTCCGAACCGAACGCGAACATCTTCGATCCAAACGGTTTGCGCAAAGCGTCCAAGACGCAACGTAAAGCAACACCGAGCGTGATGTTACTCACGAGTTGACGCTGGACGAGCTGACCGAACAACACAGCGGTAATTCGTAACTCTTTGTCCGGGTACTTTGGAAAGAATCGATACTCGTCGAACAAATTGTGCACCATGCAACTAAACACTTCGCGTTCGCGCGGAGTGTTCGATCGCAAAAACCCGCCAAGCATGTCAACGAGATCGTTGATTTTGCGTTGACCGGCGTACACTTGCTGAAAGTGTGCGTTCGCTTCAGCTTCGATGTCGGCGGGGAACCCGTTGGACAACCCAGGATTCCCCGACGCGTTGGCCGTATTCCCGGCGTTGCCGCCGCTCGGGTTCGTCCCATCCGCATTCATACCGCTCGCGTCGCCCGCGGAAGATCCTCTCTGAGCGTATGCATTTTTAACCGTTTTAATATCGTTTTTGTTTTCCGCCGAAATCGACGTCGCGCTTTCCAGACACTCAAAGAATAGCTTCGCAGTTTCAGAAGTTACGTTTAATCCTTTCACGCTTTGTCCTTCAGATTCCAAGCAGCGTCTTCTCAGAAATGCCGCGCACGCTCTGGCGAAATCATCTGGATTCCCTGAAGTTCCCGCGCTATTGTTCGTATTCTTCCCCGAAGAAGATCCAGCTAAAGAATCTCTCAGAAACTTTTCGAGATTTAAGTATTCGCGCCGCGACGCCAACGCCGCGATTTCGACACCCATCAACATCCCACTTCGTTTTGCCGCAGAAGATCCGTTCGAAGACGCCAACTGGCCAATTCTTTGCAGAACTTTAGCTAAATTCTTCATTTCCGAAATCGCGTCCACGATTCGAGGTATGCAAGCGTTGTTGCTTTCGTAACTCGTGCTCATAGCTTCAATAACCGCGTCCGGCAAGTGCGTAAACGCGGCGGTCAAAGCGTACTCTCTCGGCGCCGACGCGTTTTGAAAGTTTGAGAATATCCTCGTCAACGACTTCTCGACGACATCCGAAGCGATCGAAGATTCCGCGTTTTCCGCGCGCGAAATAGCCGCCACGACGTAATCCGCGTTTGTCGACGCGCCGCGATCCAAAACTTTCGCCGCGATTGGTTTCAAGAAGACTTCTTTCGTATTATTCGTGGTATTTTCTGCTAACTTTGTCAACACTAACATCAAATCAACGCAAGACCAACGCTTAATTTCGCTCTTCTCTCCATTCGGAGGGAAACACGTCACCCCAAACTCCCACTCCATCAAACTCGGTTCCACCGCGAAGACCGCCGCGCTCAACAATTTCATTTGCGTCGATTGCAACTCGTTCGGCCAGACGATCCCATCCCCGACGATAGCTTGCGCGGGAAATGGGCTCCCCGCTCCTCTGCGATACATCTCTACCAATCTAGAAAAGAAACTATAATACGGCGGAAAAGACCCTTGCCCGGCGGCGACGTTCATTTGCTGCAAACTCGATTCGAAATCCGGACTCAACTCCACCTCGAACCCGCTCGAAAACATCTCGCTCTCGGGATCTTTCTCTCGCAAACTCAAAATAGCATCTTTCAAGTGCACCACAACGCTCTCTCTCCAATCCAACTCCGGATGCGTCTCTCTCACCGCGTCCGCCACGGCTTCGATGTTCCAGGTTTTCGCCCTATTCGCCGCCTCCGTCGGCGGCGGCAAACCCATCGCCGACGCCAAATCCGCCAACGTCTGCGACGGCACGTCCCCTAACGAGCCATCCCCGGTCTTTGCAATCGTCGCCAATAATACCGCTAATCCTTTGTTATCGATCCTCGGTAACAACGCCAATATCTGTTTCAAGGAAGCTTTCGTATGCGCCGAGGCGTAGCCCAATTCCTCTAACGCCGCAGCCGTGGACGACGCAGACGCCACGCGAGAGGCGATATCGTTCGCCAACGGGGAAGACGATTTCGACACGCCTTCCCCCATTATGTGTATATGTGTATACTTTCTCTCTGCTATCAAATCGCGCGCGCTTCACTACACAATAATGTTAATATATATAATTCTCTCACCACACGATCGTCGTCAAATCTCACAATCTTCTTCTTGATTTCTCGACGACGATGTTTACGCACAAACAAAACACAAAACCTCCTCTCTCTCACTCTCTCGCCCCCCGCGTGTGTTTTCCGCCTTTTTTCGACGATCGGGACAAAACGGCAGACAGAATATGTGCGCGCGTGTGTTCTTTCTCTCGGTGTCTTTCCTCTCTTATTATGTGCTTTTAAAACGAGCGCAAAGTGCTTCTTTTTTCTCTCTCTGTCGTTGTTTTGTGGCTCTGGTCAAAAATTAGGGTTTGACCCTAAATGTCAAATCTCTTTGGATTTTTGAATTTGGCAAAACTTCTTTCTCTGTTGCGTCAGATGGTGTCTCTTCTTCTGAAGGAGTAGGAGAAGGCGTTTTCGCGATGACGAGAGCGAGGAAGAGGAAGGTGGAAAGTCAGAGAGATTCTTTTTTGTGGGATGTGGTCGTGAATAACGACGATATTTGTTTTAAACATATTCTTCCGAGATTGAATGGGACGGATGTGAAATTCTTGTATGGAGTGAATACGGAGACGAGAAAGTTGATTAAAAGATCGTCTCGCGCGAGTGATTTGAAGGAGACGTTTAAGGTCGAAGAGATGTCGTCGATATCGACTTTGGAGTTTGTGTGGGAGAAGAAATCGTTGTGGCCGATTTGGTGGGACGAATGGGATTTCTGCGATAAAGTTGCTAAAACGAATAAACTCGAGTTGCTCACGTGGGCGCGAGAGGAGAAAAAGTGTGAGTGGGATGGAGCGACGATTAGTTCGGCCGCAAAACAAGGTAATCTGGAAATGATAAAGTATTGCGTTGCAAATGAGTGTCCTATCGGTACGGGAGCGTGTGCAAATGCTGCCTCAGGAGGTCATCGCGAGTGCCTCAAATACTTACGCGAAGAAGCGAAAGCGCCTTGGACTTATCATACTGCCACTTGGGCGGCTGCAAATGGCCATCTTCATATACTCAAATATCTTGTTGAGCGTAAATATAATAAATATAACGAAAGTGCGTGTTGGTGTGCGGCCAAGTACGGCCACTTGGACTGTTTGAAGTACTTGCACGAAACCGCCAAAACGCCTTGGGACGAGTACGCCCTAGAAGGAGCGCACGAGAACAACCAAACCGAATGTGTACAATACCTCCTCGACAACGACTGTCCGTTACCAGAAGACTGGTCGTACGAAGATGGACAGCTGCGCGCAGCATAGTAATCATCATCAGTATCATCGTCATCATCATCATCAGTTGTACTAACAGAAAGAAACAAAACTCTCTCCTTTGCTCCTTTCTTTTTTTTTGGGTGCCGACAATACGAAAACATCACTTTTCCTCGTGGTGCCGTCACTTCATCATCCTTCTTTTACGAAGAAGAATTTAACGACACACGCGCGCGCAATACACAGCAACGCGATTCATTTCCGCGCGTTATATATATATATATATACACATAAGAAGACCTTCAACGCCTCCTCTTTCGTGTTCGTCGGTTGGTCTTTCGTTCTCTTAAAAGAAACGCACCGCAGGAGTGAGAGAAGAAGAAAGAAATCATCGACCGACGACGACCGAAAACACGCAGAGACGTCTCTTCGTTTTTGTTCTAAATTTACGTGCATTGATTTCTTCGCGCGCGCGCGTTTCTCTCTCTCTCGCGCTGCTCTTTCGAGAGAAGAAGAGGAGGAGGAAAAGAAGAAGAAGCACAAAGAGGAACAGAGAACGACACAGAAACAACCGTGGTCTGAAAGAAGAAGACGAAGAAGACGAGAGGAAAAGAAGAGCGCGAGACGACGACATCGTCGTCACCTCTTTCTCGAAGGGCAACTCTGGGCACCGAAAACTGTCGCTTCATTTTCCATTTAGGGTTTTCAAACTGAAGTGAAAAAAAATACGCGAAAAAGGACAACACAAATCTTCTCTTCTTCTTCTTCTGAATAAGATGACTTTGACTTTGATGAAGACGAGAGCGGCGTTGGAACGACAAAGACGCGGTGCACAGAAACAGAAACGAGTCGTTCGACGATTTAATAATAATAATAATAATAATAATAATAATAATAATAATAATAATAATAGTAGTAATAATAACGTTTCTGATGATGACGTTGTTTCGTCGCCGGCGACGAAGAAGACAAAGAAGAAGAAGAAGACGAAAGGAGGAGCGGAACAACAACGACAACAACAACCTGTTTTGACGACGACGACGACGACGATTCAGAAGACGATTCAGACGAAAAAGAAGAGGAAGAAAAGAAGCGGGGGTACTTTGAAGACTTTGAAGGCGCGACCGAGAACGAAAAAGTCGTCATCGGAAAAGACAAAAGTCGCGGTATCCGCCGCCGCGCTTCCTCCTGCGCCTCCTCCAATGAACACCACCACCACCACCGCGCAAGGACCGTTGTTGTTCTCCGACGACGACGCCGACGACGACGCCGCTTTGTTTTGGAAGGAGATTGATGCAGATCCGGAGGATTTCTTTTCGTTTGATAATGACGCCAGTAATACTAATAATACTACTACTAATAATAACGTGGACGTTGGCGTTGATACTACCGGTGGTGGTGATACCGACGCGCGATCGTCTGGCTCGATTGTGGCGCCGATGTCGCTGGAAGAAACGACCACGGACGCGTATTATTTTGGGGCCGATATGCGAGTCGCCAAGACGCCGGAACGCGTCGTTTGTACCGTGAATTGTAAGACATCCTCGCCGGGCGGCGAGTGCGGTGACGACGGCAGCGGAGAAATGTTCTTCGTGCCAACACCAGCAGCGTCTGGCGATCGCGCGGTGGTAATAACAACACCTGATTTTTGTTCTCGTCGAGACCGAGGAGAGATTGTGCTCCAAGAGGAGGAGGAAGCCGAAGAGGATGTCGACGGCGGTAGCTCTCGCAACTATCTCGAAGATCTCGCGGCGATGCACGGTATCGTGCTTCGAAGCACGGATGGTGACGACGACGACTTTTACGACGACGACGACATCGACGACGACCTCACCGAAGAGAACGTAAAAACAGCAACGACAACAACGGAAGATTCGACGGTTACGTACGAAGATCACGCGAACAATAATAGTAACACCACCATCGATAATGACGAGAAACGAAGGAAGGCAAAGAAGTCATCGACGACGACGACGACGACTACATCTCAAACATCCATCTCGAATGCTAAGAAAGATGCGGAGCGATTGAAACGTCTCGCATCCAGAAAAAGGTGGGAAGCGACGTTGAAGACGTACACCGCGATCGAGAGAACAAGCGTCGCGGAGGAAAAATTGCAAAACTTGGAGGAGGTGGCGTTGCGGGAGAAAATTTTCTTGAAAACCGAAGGCAAGAACGGCGGCGCGGTTAGAAATAAGAAGCGTAGTAACGGCAAAGACAACACGTATGATGAAGACGTGGTGTCGGAAAGCTTGAAAAAACACGCGGTCGAGCACGTGTCGAACATGTCTTCTCAAGAAGATCTTCTCGCTCCCGTCGCGAAGAAACATAAACGGAAGCGCAGAGCGAGGCGGGAACTGCAACGACGCGTTATTGTGAAACCAAACGCTTTACTCTTTACTGGAACAACGAAAGAAAATGTACCGCCCGCGACGACAACGTTTGACGATGTAGTTGTGAACGAATCACTTTTCGAAGAAGAAGAAGAAGAAGAAGGAAGAGGAAGAGACGGAGGCGACGAAGAAGCGCAGCGAGGCAGGACGACGAGAACGAGAAAGCGTCAGAGAGAGCAGCGTCATAGTAAGGAACGAGAACAAAGGCAAAAGAAGGGTGCAACCACCAACAGCTCTTTTTCCACGCTTTTTGACGACGTCGACGACTATTTCTACCAAGACGATAACTCAACGAAGAAGCCCCCGCGAAAAAAGAAATATCAAAAGAAGGAGAAGAATAAAGCCGAAAAGGCGGCGGCAGAAAAAGAAGAAGCGACAGAGACAAAAGTGAACATTTCCGCCGTCGTCGGTACCGACGCGAAAGCCACCGATGTGATCGTGTGCTCGACTACGGGTCGAGAGCGTGTCATCGGGTGTTTCGAGTGTGGCATCACGCAGACGCCGCAATGGCGTCAAGGTCAGCACGGTCCAAAAACGTTATGTAACCGCTGCGGCGTCGCGTATAGGAAGCGGCAGTTGCTTAATAGCTCCGCCCTATTTTAGTAGTAAACAACACCCTGCGTTCATCTCTATCTTTGTAGATACTATATAGAGAAACTATATCATCATATTACAACAACAACAACAACATCAACATCGTGAAATCATCATCATCATCCGGTTTTCTCCTTCTCTTTCCTTTCCATGTACCTCTCGATGGTATCGACTATCGCCCTAGTGCTGCTTTCGATTTCTATATTCACGCTGTTCCCAACGCTCTTCACCCGAAACGCCGTCGCTCTAATCGTCTCTGGAATCAACCACACGTTAAACGTCCCTTCCTTCTCGTCCACTTCTCCCACCGTCAAAGAACACCCATCCACGGCGACGAAACCTTTCGGCAAAATGTACTTCACAATCTCTCGATCTCGGAGACGAAACTTAACCTCTCGATTGTTCTCCGTCTCCTCCTTTTCTGCGTAAATCTCCGCGGTCGTGTGCACGTGCCCAGACACCACGTGCCCGCCAATCTCCTCGCCAAACTTTGTGCTTCGTTCGTAATTTACGACATCGTCAACTCGTAACTCGCCTAAATTCGTCGCCCGTAACGTTTCTGAAATCATATCAAAACTCGCCGTGGACTTTTCCTCGTCAAACTCCACCACGGTTAAGCACGTGCCGTTGACGGCGATCGACGCGCCAATCGTCAGCTTCTCCAAAGGCCTTTGGTTTTCCCCATCATTTGGGAAGGTGAGCGTCAAGCGGGCGAATAATCCTCCTTGGATTGGAGTGAACGAAGTCACCGTCGCGGTGCCTTGGACGATGCCAGTGAACAACGCGCGACATTCTTTTGGTTTTTTGGTTCTCGTTCGTTTAAGTCGACGTTGATGATGATGAAGATGTCTTTCTTGGTGATGATGACTGCGACGGAACGTCAAGGAAGAAGAGGAGGAAGAGGAGGAGGAACAACGCGTCGTCGCGGCAATGCTGCTGCTGCGGACACAAGAAGAAGAAGCGACGAACACCATTTAAAAGCAGGGAGAAGAACACAACACGTTTCCTTCTTCGCGCAAGGAAGACGTGGGGGTGTTTTAATACTACGAGCGCAAAACGTGGTTGTTTGTTTGGATAAAATGAAGCAATCGTGTTCACATCTCAAATGTATATATATTTAGAATTCTCTTTAGATACGCACAACTCTCTCTCTCTCTGATTATCTCTATCGTTCGTTCCATCTCTTATTATTAGTAGTATTATTATTAGTATAAAGTTGTTTGTTTAAATATAATTGTTTGTAGTATTATACTTTGGCGCTCAAATTCGCGCTCGAACTCCCGCTATGAATCATCCCAACACCTTTCGCCTCGTCCTCCTTTTGCTTGTTCATAGCCTGGGTGTAATAAATCATCCCAACCACGGCTAACGCACACCCGGCGATATTTTTACTCGTAATTGGCGCGTTAAAGCAAATAAACCCGAACAAAAAGACCAAAACCGTCTTCACGTGTCCAATCACTTGGAATGACACCGCCGAGAATCTTCCGATGCACAAATATTGGGAGATGTTCACCAACACCGCGAACCCGCACGAGACGGCTAAAAACATCAAACTCCCACTGGTCCACTCGTATTCGAACACGTTTTCCCCCCCGGTGACTAAAGTATCCATGATCGGTCCAAACACCAACATCGACGCCGCCATCCACAAACTCGTCTTGGCTAATAAAAAATTACTCGTCACGTTGTGCTTCTTTTGCAAGTGCCCGACCAATATTTGCTGCGCGGACGTGCTCAACACCCCGACGCTTGCTGCCACCGTTCCAGTCACGTTCATCTCAACGTCCGAGACCGTCGCGACGGCCACGCCTGCCAAAACCACGATGATTGCTTGCACAACCTTCCTGGAAAATTTCTTGTTCAAAAACGACGCCTCTAATATGCACATGGTCGGTATCTGCGCGAGTTTACACACCTGGTAAAACCCAATCGTATTCAACATCAAAGAGACGTTTAAACCAATGATGGACATGTTCGCGACGACGACGTAAAAGACTAAATCTTTGAGCGGAAGCTTTTGTTGTTGTTGTTGTTGTTGTTGTTCTGATTCCATCAACTTTTCGCTCAATCCGGTTTGCGAAGCCGAAGCGTCGCCAGAGCTCGATGCCGAACTCTTCTCTCGTTTCACGCACAAGTTTATAAAAGCGGTGCAAAAAAAGTGCAACCCGCACAACGTCGTCGCGAATCGAAACCCGTACCCGGTCGAGCTCATCAGTTGTTTGTTCACCATGACGATGGCCACGGAGGAGAAGATGTTTAAAGACCACGCTAAGGCGTCCACCGCGGTTTTCCCCATCGGAGCCATTTGACTTCTTTCCGTGAGTAATCAAACGTAAATCTATCTGAAATCAAACGACGAGACCAATCTCTCTCTCGAACGTGTTATGGTAGTATTATATTACGCGCGTCGTGAAAAGTTCGTTCTTTTCTCAATCCTCTCTCTGTGTGTATATTTATTGTGATCTTTCGTCGTGCGCACAAAGTGTGGGGCTTTTATATGTTGGGGAAAAAAAAGAAGAAGAAGCGTAGTTTATGCCCGAAGCCCGAAGCGTCGAAGTGTGTTTTGGTGCGCAAAAACAGAAAAAGCACACACCCCCTCGAATCTCTCTTTTCACCTCTCTTTTCGACAGCTTTTGTGCGTTCGTTTGCGCCTCAGAACTGGTCTGTTTTTTTCCCTTTTTTCGCCTATTTTCAAGCCTGTCGAACTCGAAATTCCTCCTTTTTAAAACACAGAATCCACCCAAAGCACGGCTCGGGTAGGACGAGTTCACTCACACGTTCAAACACACGTAAGTGCATATCGTCGTCGTTTTACTTTGTCTTCTTCTCCGTCGAGTTCTTCTTTAAACAACGCGCAAAACTCTCGTTGTTGTTTTTTCTCTCTGTGTAGTTGTAAAGAAAAAGAAAAGTCAAACGCTTGGGCTCTCATCTCCGTGAGAGGGAGAAATGCGCCTCCAAAATGTTTTGTGTAATCTTTAAACGCGGAAGTGACGTTTACAGACGATCGAGGACTGGAAGATCGCGCGATCGCTCGACAAAACCACACGAACGAATACGCATTAAACGCGTTGCAAGTGACGAAAGAGGTTTTTGCTGGTCGCAAAGTGGGTGTTTGAGAGAGGAACGTGTACGCGCGATTGATTTTTATGTACGCGCAGAGGCGGTGAAGCAAAAGCGCCGCCATTGTGGGAAGAGCAAAAAAAGAGGCAAAAATCACCATCTTTTCGCTCGAATGCGTATACGTATACATCTCGATGACGATGAGACGAGAAACAACAACAACGTTTTAGAAGATGTTTAACGCTCTTCTTTTGTTTTGCTCCTCCGAAACTGACTTTTCTTTCTCTCTTTCTCTCTCTCTCGCTGTGATACAAACGCGTGTCGTATTATCAAAACAACAGACTTTCAAAACACTCACTTTACAACAACGACACCAAAATCATGTCTGGAGAAGGCGGATTCGACGACGCGGCGTATGATCGCGGTATGGAGGAACTCACCAAAGGTGACGGCGAAGATAACGTCATCACCGAATGGACTGAAGTGCACGAAACGTTCGATACGATGAACTTGCACGAGAACTTGTTGCGCGGGATTTACGCGTACGGTTTCGAAAAACCGTCTGCGATTCAGCAGAGAGGCATCGTTCCGTTTGCGAAAGGGTTGGATGTTATTCAGCAAGCGCAGTCTGGTACCGGTAAGACGGCGACGTTTTGCGCCGGTATCTTGCAATCGTTGAACTACGAGTTGGAGGAGTGCCAAGCGTTGGTTTTGGCGCCGACGAGAGAATTGGCGCAGCAAATCGAGAAGGTTATGAGAGCGCTCGGGGATTATTTGCAAGTGAAGTGCCACGCGTGCGTCGGCGGTACGTCGGTGAGAGAGGATCAAAGAATTCTCCAAGCCGGCGTCCACGTCGTCGTCGGTACTCCGGGGAGAGTGTACGATATGTTGAGACGCAGAGCGTTGAAACCAGATTCGATCAAGATCTTCTCTTTGGACGAAGCCGATGAGATGTTGTCCAGAGGTTTCAAGGATCAAATTTACGACATTTTCCAATTGTTGCCGCCAAAGTTGCAAGTTGGCGTTTTCAGTGCGACTATGCCGCCGGAAGCGTTGGAAATTACTCGCAAGTTTATGACCAAGCCGGTGAGAATTTTGGTCAAGAGAGACGAATTGACTTTGGAAGGTATCAAGCAATTCTACGTCAACATCGACAAGGAAGAGTGGAAGCTCGAAACGTTGATCGATTTGTACGAAACGTTGGCGATCACGCAGTCGGTTATCTTCGCCAACACGAGAAGAAAAGTCGATTGGTTGACGGACAAGATGAGATCGAAGGATTTCACGGTTTCCGCCACGCACGGGGACATGGACCAAAACACTCGCGATATCATCATGAGAGAATTTCGCTCCGGCTCCAGTCGCGTTTTGATCACGACTGATTTGTTGGCCAGAGGTATCGACGTTCAGCAAGTCTCTTTGGTTATCAACTTCGACTTGCCGACGCAACCGGAGAACTACTTGCACAGAATCGGTCGTTCCGGTCGTTTCGGTCGTAAAGGGGTTGCCATCAACTTTGTCACGCAAGACGACGAAAGATTGTTGCAAGACATTCAAAGATTTTATCAAACCGTCATCGAGCAATTGCCGAACAACGTCGCGGATTTGATTTAAACGACAACCTACGTATGTATTATTTGGTCGGTCAAAAAGAGGAAACAGCAACACTCGTGTACATAGAGAGAAAAGAAAGAGAGCAAAACAAAAGACGCCCGCTCGAATCTCGTCTTTGCAAAGAAAACCAGCGCGGATTTGATGCATCGTGCGAGGGAGCGCGCCGAACACACTATTATTAGAGAGAGAAAAAGTAATACACCAAAAACTACTACACACACATGAATACTTAACAGTATATAATACACGCACCTATATAATACTCGCAATGACTCTATCTATCTAAATCTAGAAGAAGAAAAAGGAGGAGTTCGCTACTACATAAAATCCTCCTCCGCTTCCTCGTAACTCTCGTACTTCGCGCTCATCTCCTTATTCGTCACTTTCTTCTCCTCTATGTTTAACCTCTCGTAATCTCTCGCCATGACATCCAGTTTCAACTGTTCCTCTTCCTCTTTTCTTTTTTTCTCTTCTTTCTCGAAATGCTCTCGTTTCTTTCGTTTAAGACGTTCGTCTCGTTCTCGTTTCTCGTTCTCTAAGTCTGGATTTTCTTTAATTGTTTTCGTTTTGTTCAATCGGTTGACGATGTCGTTGTTCCTCCCGTCTTTAATTCGAGTCTTTAAGACTAAACTTTCGTCTTTATACGCCACCTGTCCAACCTCAAAGCTTGATTTTTTCAGTAAGTTTTCGCACGGCGTGTACACCACGTCAACTTTTTCTCTTTTATTCCCTTCGATGGAGTTATACTTCACCAATTGCGCGCAATCGAGCAACACTTTCGGAGGAATCGAGTCGATGGTTTCCCCGTCGTGTAATCGCAGATAGACGTGCGCGGAGGATAAATCGTCCACGTGGAACCATACATCTTGCTCCGGCCAAGAGAAACGAATGAGATCCTCGTTCTCGAACTTGTCCTTACCGACGTAAATGAGATAGGAAGGGTGAGGAGAGAGGTCGGCGTGTTTGGATTCGTAATACAAGACCATATCTTTTGTATGTTGTGTGCGCAAAGTTGTGAAGAGATCTTTGATGCCATTTTCATTTCATCGCCTATACAGAGAAGATATGTTGTACTCGTTTCTTTAAACGAGACTATCAGACTATTACTATTACTATTACTACTAATCTTCCTCTTCTTCTTCCGAAACGTTCACCCTGGCGCCGAACCTCGGCGCGACGGTAAAACCGACGCTCGGAACCATCTCGTCTGCGATGGGATACTCTGACGCGTTTTCGGAAAACGTAAACGTCTCCAAGAGTTGGCCAAAGACGACTCTCAGAGTCGCCATGGCGACGTGTTGACCGACGCACGAGCGTTGACCGGACGCGAAAGGCTGGAAGTTTTTGCCCGGCTTTTTCAGTTTGATCGTCGTCGTCGCGGGAGCGATGGTATCGTGCCAACGCGAAGGTTGGAACGCGTTTGGGCTTTCCCACGCGGCTGGGTCGCGATGCGACGCGTGAAGCCACACACACGCCGCCGTACCTTTCGGGATGGTCACACCGTTTTCCAAATGTATCGAGCGGTGTTTCATCTGACGCACGACGAGTGGCGCGACTGGATGTAAACGAAGCGTCTCGCGGATGACGGCTTCGAGTTCTGGTTTGCTCGCGGAAGTCGTGATTTCCTTCTCGTCTGCATCGTCGTCGTTTACGTCGTCGTTCTCGTTGCCGTTCTCGCTCTCGTCATCCTCGTTGCTCGTGCTATTCCTATGCTGCTGCCGTCCACCGTTTTCTTCTATTTCCGTTCGTCGCTGCTTGCGCAACGAACGCCTCAATTCCTCTTGTATCTTTTCGTGCTTGATGAGCTCTAATATTCCCCAACACATCGTCGCGCTTTGCGTGTCGTGACCGGCGAATAACAGCGTCGTCGCTTCCTCAACCGCATCCGTCGCGCGTTTTCCGTGCGCTTCGCCTCTGATAATCTCCCTCAACGCCGAATTTTCCGTGCACGTTTCCACCGCAATCAAAGCCAACAACTTCGCCTTTTCAATCGCTCGTTTCTCTTCTCGTCCGACGGATGAAAACGTGTAGTACAAAAAGTCAGAAATGATCCACATCGAGCGCGCTCGCGCTGGAATGATGCGTCGCAAAATCGTCGAACACTCCAAGTACTCCGTCTCAATCACTTTCCAGTCTTTGTTCTTTTCATCGTCGTCGTTCAATTTCTTCGCGCTCCTCCTCTTGCACGCCTCCTCCATCGATATCCCGCACAAGTACTCAAACGTGATTCTCAGCGCGACTCTTTGCAACAGAGGTAACAGCGTCACCGTCGCTACTTTTATATCATCATTGTTCTTCTCTCCTCCTTTCTTCTTCTTCGTCTTAATCTCCTCTCTGATCTCCTTCACCAATTCTTTCACTCTCTTCTCGGCGACTCTCCTCAACTTCCCCACGCCGACTCTCCCAAACGCCTTCAAAACTTCCACGCGTTTCCTCCGCCACTCCTCCGCATTTGCGCACGTGAACAACCCGTTCCCGGCGAATCGTTTAAACGCTGAATACGCCGGCATCTTCTCCGTGCCGCCTTCTCGCAATATTTTGCGAGCGGCGTCGCTGGCGCCGACGTGCGCGAACGGACACGAGCCGGTGACCAGAGAAGACGTCGCGCCGAATATCCTCTTTTGACGATTATTACTATCATCATCATTACCATTACCATCACCATCAATTTTGTCACTCCTCTCGTCGCTCTCTCTCAACCATCGTTCAATCCTGTCCAACAGGTGGACTTTTTTCTCCGTCTGAGCACTCAAAACCCATCCACTCAAACGCCGTCGTTTCCTCACTATAACGGTCGTTATCCCACCTCTCTTCAACAAGAACACGCTCCGCATTTGTTTCAGTTTCAAGAGAACCACCAAAACTGTCAAAACGGAGAGAATAGTACGCATCATCGAGAGAAAACAAAGGTGCGTTCCCGATTGGATTTTTCCCGTCGGGAAAAAAAAATCAATCGAAGCTGACGAAGATTTATTCGTATTCGTATTAAAGAAGGAGAAGAAAGAGGAGGACGAGGTGGTTGTAAAGGTGGTGTCGACCATCGCTTCGCCTCCCCTTTCTTGTTTTCGTTGTGTGTTTTGTTGGTGTCGGTGTCGTTGCGTGTTGTTGTTACATAAAATGAAGAATGAAGCGAAAAGTGAGAAGAGAGATGAATAGACACAAAAGCGCGCGTCGATGATAATGCGACATTAATGATGATAAACATTCTCTCTAACTGTTATTCACGAGCGCTTCCTTGATAACGTTCTCGCTTTTTTGGCACAACTCGTCCGCGTTTTCGCTCGCTTCGATTCTTGGATGGACGATGACTTTAATCTCGCCTTTTCTTAACATCCACTCTTTACCGTTTCGCATTATTCCGCCGGCGTTGACGATGGTGATTGGAACGATTGGAACTTTCTCCTTGGCGGCGACGGAAAACGCGCCTTTTTTAAACTCTGCCATGGTTCCGTCTTTTGATCGCGTGCCTTCTGGGAAGAACAAGACGGAACCGTTCTTCTGTAACGTCTCTCGGCAAATCTTCAACGTTTCCATTTGCGACCTTCGGTCGGTGCGTTTCAGAGGGACGTGGCCGGTTAAAAACATGCTCCAACCGATGATTGGAATGATAAAGTTACTCGTCTTGGAGATGAACTTAAACGGTCGTTTCAAGTGAAACAAACTGAAAATATCCATAAACGACGCGTGATTCGCGACGTATACCGCCGGTTCGTCTTGTTTCGGTAAATGTTCTCTTCCTTCGACGGTGATTTTCACAAACGGCGAAGTCGAGCATATCGCCCACACGTCGTTCACGAACGATAACGCGTATCGTCGAGTTCGGTCCAAAAAGTAACAAAATGGAAAGATCACACACATCGTAAGAAACAAAGGGACGGCTAACGAAAAAGTCCACAAAGTAAACGCGATGCATCGGAGGATGGCCAAAAGAGACACGTCGTTCGGGTTTCCCGACCAGAGCTTGGTTGCGCCTCCTCCGGTTGCTTGTGCTTCCGCTGAAAACACAAAGTGATTGTTTTGGAAGGCGTTGGTTGTTGCTTTGCATATTACGCTCGAATTCCTTTTCCTCTTTATCGTCGTCGTCCCTCTGCTTCTTTCTTTTCTTTGTTTTTCGCGTTCGTTCGTGTTGTTTTCCATCGTCGTCGTCGTCTTTGTCTTCTTCATCTTCATCTTCTTCTCGTTATCCATCGTCGTCGAATAATGTTTTCCCCGCGAACGCATCAAAAGTCGTCCTCTTTCACCTCCTGAGAATACTCCTCCTCCTCCTCCTAAACTCGAGGACAAAAACGAGTTGTTGTTGTTGCTCACCACGCGCGTGAACGTCGTCATTTCGCTTCTTTTTTAGTATTTGTTACTCTCTTTATTACAAACGTATTACACGTGCGCTAAGTGTCTCTGTTCTGAAGGTTTTTTTTTGTCTCTCGAGATTTTTTCTTCTTCGAGTAAGAAATTCGTACTCCTAACAGTTTAGGGTTTAAGTCTGTGTTTCGTACTCAAATTTGGCTTCGCACGTGCTTCTTCCTTACTCGTACGTGCTTCGTCCTTACTCGTACGTGCTTCGTCCTTACTCGTATTATAAGTCTGCTCTTATTCTTTTTCTTCAGAACAACAACACAACAACTTATAAAGATGGACTCGTCCTCGTTCATGGGCGCTGCATCGGCGACGAACTCTGCCGCGGAGTATTATTACTTCGCCTCTGGGAGTCGCGACAACAACAACAACAACAACAACAACAGCAGCAGCCAACGAGCTGCGACGAACGAGAGCGAGAGTTTACCACGAGGAGGAGGAAGCGCGGGCGACGGGGAAGCTACTGAGGGAGAAAATCATCATCGCGCGGGTGGAAATGAAATCCATCATCGAGAGGAAAACCTGTACGCCTTAAGGAAGACGAGGGAAGACAAAGAAGAGGAGGAACGCTTGTCACCGGAAAACAGAGAACAAAACGTGTGGCTGGAAGACGCTTTATCCGTGGTCAAGAAACACGCGTTCCACATGAAACGTGCGATCGAGGAGAACAATTTGCGAGATTCCTTAAAAAACGCCTCCGCTATGCTCGGCGAGTTGAGAACGAGACAACTCTCGCCGAAACGGTATTACGATTTGTGGCACAACATCGCGTTCGAGCTGGAGTTTTTGAGAGAGTTTTTCGTGAATAAAGAAGAGAAACACGGGAGATCCGCGATGGAACTCTACGAGTTAGTGCAACACGCCGGGAACGTGCTTCCGCGCTTGTATTTATTGGTGTGCGTCGGGTGCGTGTACGTCGAATCGAGAGAAGGGAAAGCGAAGGACGTTTTGAGAGATTTGGTGGAGATGGCGAAAGGGTGTCAACATCCCGTGCACGGGTTGTTTTTGAGAGCGTATTTAGCGCAAACGGTGAAAGGGAGAGGGTTGTTGCCGGATACTGGGAACGAGTTGGAGAAAAGCGGCGGAGGCACCGTGGAGGATTCCATCGAGTTTACTTTGAGTAATTTTACGGAGATGAATAAGTTATGGGTGAGGATGCAAAGGTTTAACAGACAACAACAACAACAACAACAACAACAAAGCGGAAGTGGTGGTGGAAGTGGAACGGCGACGCCTGGAGGAGCAGCAGGAGGAGGCACAGGAGGAGGGGAAGGAGAAGGTCACGGAAACAACAGCGAGGCGTACGGGAGCGGAAGCGGTCACGGGTACGAGCAACACCAGCAATTTGCGACGTCTCGCGGTATCATCGATAGCACGCAACTGGAAAGAGATAGGAGAGAAAAAGAACGGTTAGAATTGCGAGATATTGTCGGGAAAAACTTAACCGTATTATCTCAGTTGGAAGGCGTGGATATTGAAACGTATTCGGAAAACGTGTTGCCGCGAGTGTTGGAGCAGATTGTGAATTGCCGAGACGACGTGGCGCAGCCGTATCTAATGATTGCTTTGGCGCAAGCGTTTCCATCGGAGTATCATTTAGCGACGTGCGATGATTTCTTATCCGCGGTGTGTTCGTTAAAGCCAACGGTGCAGATGTCCGCGATATTTACCAGTTTGAGCGAGCGCTTGTCTTCGTATTTAGACGAACCCGATTTAAGCGAGGAAGAAAAAACGACGAGAAGAGCGGAGTTTGACGAGAAAAATTGCGTGAAAATATTTTTGAACCGCGCGCAAGAGATTGCGAACGAAAACAGGGAGATGTCCGCGTTAGAGATCGTGCAGATATACAGCTCCATCGCGGATTTCGCGTTGAGGCAGTATCCGAACGACGTGAATAAAATGAACGAAGTTTTGTTGGGCGTGGCGAAAGCCTTCGACGCGCACAACGTGACGAGCGAAGACGAAACGCGTTTGTCCATGTCACCACAAAGATACATTCGCGATCAAAGGGCGGTCTCTGCGCTCGTAAAGTTACTCGCGATACCGTTGGAAACGTTCACGGTTGACGTCGCGTTGTCTTTACACGCGTTTCCGAAAGCGTTAAAATTGTTGAATCCGGAAACGGCCGGGAGAGACTGCGCGTTGGCCATCGTTCGAGGCGTTTTGAAATCAGAAAAACCTCTGAGCGACGTGAAGACGGTCGAAACGTTGTTCAAGTTCATCGCGCCGCTTTTACGGGATAGCGATAATAAATCGTACGAGATGACGGATTTGAACACGGAGTCGCCGATGAAAGGAAGCGGCGACTTGTTGGACGCTTTGTCGTTGAGAGAAGAACGAAGAGGAAAAACGCGGGGAAACATCAACAATAAGAAGAGCAGCGACGGCGATGAAGGGCACGAAGAGAACGCGCAATTTGCCGAGGAACAAATGGATGTCGCAAAGTTGCTGCATAAGATTCACTGCCCGAACGATTGGGACTCGCAGTTGCACTTGTTGAAACTCGCGAAAGTCACTTTGTTTTCGGGAGGAGAAAAGCGCATGCGTTTCACGTTGCCGGCGTTGTGTTATTCGTCCATGCGATTCGCGAAAGAGTTACTGAGCGAGCGAGAATTAGAGGAGAGAAAACAACACCCGCCCGCAAAGATGAACGACGAAGACGCCGCCGCCGCCGGAAAACTGATGGAGGAGGACAAACCTAAGCGCACGCTCGAAGAACTCGAAATTTTCGAAAAACATCTCCAAACGACTTTGAAGAAGACGTTACAAATCACGCACCAATCCGCGGAACGGTTTTCTGAAATCCCAGGATGCGCCGAACGCGGTTTAGTCGCCTGGTCCGAAGCCGGCATGTTTGCGGACAGCGCGAAACTCTCGGACATTTCCTACGAGTTCTTCGAAAGAGCGTTTGAAACGTTCGACGAAAAATTATCTTCCGATTCGCGCGCGCAAAACCGCGGTTTGACCTACCTCATCGGCGCTTTACAAACGTGCGTTCATTTGGAGGAAGAAAACCGCGACGCGCTCGTCCACCATTGCGCGACGTTCGCGAACCGTCTGCTTCGCCGAGCCGATCAGTGCGCCGCGGCGGCGAACTGCGCGCACCTCTTCTGGTCGCTCAAATCCACCGCCATCCGCGACAGCGAAGGCGTCAAAAAATGTCTCAACAAAGCTTTGAAGATTGCCAACCAAGCCGCTCGCGCTTTAGGCGTCTCTCCTGGCGAATCTTTGGGACTCTACGCGCACGTCTTGAACAAACACTTGTACTTTTTTGAAATCGAAACGTGCAAAGCCGTGGACGTGGAAACGGTCCAACATTTACTGGACGCCATCCGCGAGATGATTCAATCCGGCTCGAGCGAACACGGCGGCACGGCTGCCTGGCGCGACGCCGAGGCGTACTTTGGCAAAATCAAACTCGACATAAAAAACAAACGAAAAATACAAAACGAAACAACTGGAGGAAGCAGCGTTGGCGAGAACGCCGAAAGAAGTATCGGCGGCGACGAAAGTAGTAGAAGTAGTAGTAGCGGGAGTAGTCAATTCGCCAGCGAGCGCTATCGTCGATTGAACTTGTAAATGTAAGAAGAAGAAGAACAAAAGTATAAACGGTGACCCCACGTGTACCTGGTCGATGAACAATACGCTCCACGAGTACCCTATCGCTGAACGTAATATATGAGAGAATAAGAATACTCACCTTCTCGTCGCGTTTCGCTTCGCGGCGCGCTTACGCCACTAAACCCTACGTGAAGTAATCCAAGAAGAGTAATCCAAAACACCACACAACTTGACACACTCCTTACCCGCTGCTTTCGATGATGAACCAGCGAACCGGCGCGAACGAAAGAACGAAAAGCTTCTCCGTGGCGCCGAAGATGAACGCGCGATGGCACGTCGGCCCGGCGTTCGATCCGCACGAAGAAGAACTTGCGGAGGAAAAGAAGAAGAGGAATGCGACGAATGCGACTACGAGTTTCCCCGGTGGAAGTGGAGGAAACGAAGCACCGATTAAATCGGACGGATTAGAGCGCGAGGAGATGCACGCGTGGTCTGATCTGTCGAAACTGTTCAAGACGTTCGCGGCGATATGTTTCGTGCTGTTGGTGTTGCCGACGTTGTTCGGGTCGACGCCGCATAAAAACGCGGCGAGGAAAGTTGGGAGAGCGAGCGTGAGAGCGTCGAGGTACGTTTCGAAACCGTTTAGTAAGAAGAGGTCGTATTCGTTTCCCGAGCACGACGGCTACGACGAAACGTTGGACGACGCGTACTCCAATCCGAGAGAGTACGATAACGCGATTAAAGAGTACGAGGACGCGAAGAGCGCTTTTGATAAGTTGGACGAGCAGTTAGGAGAAGGGTCCATCGATGAGGTGTTGTCCGAAGACGTGAGGCAGAAATACGAGGAGGCTTTGTTTAACAAGCAAGCGGCGGAGCTGAAAAGAGATTTCGAGGATTCCATGGAGAAGAAGAAGAAAGAATGGACCGGGACAATGAAAGGTGCGAGTTGCGCGGATAAGACGAGACACTTATTGGAATCGTACGTGGAACATTACTCGTGCAGATTTGACGCAAAGTACGGATCGTTATCGCCGATGATGAACTTTCCCGTCGTGAGAGAGGATTACGAAAACGCAGGCGAGAGAGAGACGAGAGCGTTGGCGACGTCGACGAGCGTCGCGGATGCAATCAAGTGGTCGGCCGAGTTATCCGACGACGAAAAAGATTCAGACATGAAGAAACAAATGAGCGCGGGTGGACTTGCCGTGAGCACATGGTTGAGATTTTATAGCGAAAAGAAGAAAGAGGTGCTCGGATTGAGAGACGACGGAACGTTGACGTGGGACGTGTTGACGAAGGAAACGAGACGATACCAACCCATAGAGAGGTACAATCCACCACCAGCGCCGGCTCCAGCACCGAGAAAAGCTGCTGATGTACCGGCCCCAGTTCCGAGACAAGCCGCGTATGGTATAGACGTTGCCGTCGTGAATGAAGGCGCGTTTGCAAAGATGGATACGGACGGGGACGGGAGCATTTCCGTGGACGAAGTTACGAACGCCGCGTTGAAAGGTGAGGTTGATTTGAAAGATGGCGTCGTTGAAGAAATCGTTCAATCGAAAAGTTATAAAAATGCGGCTTTATCTGCAGAAGAACTGGCAATGTTAGATGCGGAAATGAAAGCGGACGTCGCGCCGAAGAAGAGCATGTTTTCAAACTTGTTCGGGAGAAGAAAGTTGCTCAAGAAAAAGAATAAAGACGATGGTGGTGGTGGTGGAGGAGGAAACTGGGGCGCGAATCCGAGCGAGTATAGATCACCGTTTGACGCGGAAGCGCCGTCTGCATCGTCTTCCGAGACTGAATACGACCAACAAACGGTGGATCCTCTGTATTTCACAGTGAATGTCTTTGCGAATAACTTCCCTGAAAACGTCGCCACGGTCGCCAAAGAATCGGCGACGCTCATGCGTGCGCTTCGCTTACCCGGCGTAGCGAGAGTCTTTTCCGGCAACCCGTTCAAAATGCGCGACGCGAGTCGAATTACCGATGAATACTCCGAGCAAGGTTCGGGCTACTTCTCGTCGCCGGGAGGCATGATTTCGTTCGCCACGGCAAAACTCTCCGCGAATGGTGGTAACGGTTTTGTCAACGCCGAATTGCGAAGCGAGTGCGAACTTGCCAATCGATGCGGCTCGCGATGGGCATCCACCCCTATTTCCACGAACGAAGGTAAAACGGAGTACCAAACCGTCCCGGATTACGCCGGAGGCGGCAAGTTGCCGGACGTAGTTTCCGTTCCTTCTATTTCCTACAAGAAAGCTTTAGAAGGTGGATACCCGTTGTTATCGATCGTGGAAGACTCTGACAAAGATACCTTTATCCAAGCCGCGGACGAAGCGTTGAATGATCGCGCGGTACCCGCGGTTCTCTTTTCCAACGTCAAAACGAACACGTGGCAGTTTGTGGAAGACTTGAAGAAACGCTACAAGAGCGGGTACAACATTTTTGCCGTCGCTCCAGGTCACGAGCACAACCCGAGACGACCGGTATTTCTGCCCTTGGACGATCACGCGTTAGCTTGGACGTTTTTCAACGAATACTATCCAACTGAAACATCCGTGGGTGGTACTGCCATCGCGTTGATCGTCCGAGACGACGTCTCGAATTTAGGCTTCAACGACTGGCTCGCGGAGAACAAAATCGTCGCTTGCGACTGTAACTTGGGCACGTGCGCCGCCGCTACTGGCGTAAAATACGAAGAGGTGAAATATACCATCGAAAGCTACAAGCCACAGAAATCGTCGTGGGAGGAAGCGACGAAAACGCATCAAGCGAAAACCGCGGAATGGAACAACTACGATCGCCTCGCGCAGCGCTTGAAAGAGTCGCAAACGGTGGATTTCCAAGAGCAATTGGAAGCGGACCAAAAAGCCTTGACGGCGAAAAAAGAGCTCGAACAAGCCGAGAGAGAGTTGAAAGCGGCGAATGCGGCCATGAGCGCGGCGAAGAAATCAGCCGCGGAGAAGAAACGGTCGATTTGGAACGACGGGTGGGGTGACTTTGACGGCTTTCGACGACGAAATTTGTTGAAGAAGAAAAATAAAAAGAATAGAGGAGACGGCGGAGGAGCGGTAGCGGCAAGAAATACGTTCGAAACGCCACCGGCGTATTGCGACATAGACGATTACATCGATAACGAGGACGACGTTTGGGCGTAAAAAGGAGGAGATGAAACACATATTTAGTTCAACTTGAGCATCTTTTTTTTATTAAAATGAAGAACAAAACATACAAGTATCTCTCAAACTTCTCTTCGCTTCTCTCTCTCTCTCTCTCTCCAAAAACTCAATCGCCCAAACAAAAACAAACAAACTAAATGATTGATAAAATTAAATGTCAACCTCGCCGGAGATGTTCAAAAAGTTCGCGGCTTGCGTGACGTCCTTGTCGCCTCTCCCGGAAAAGTTCAACACAACCTTACACTTGTCCGGTAACGTCGGGCACAACTTTTCCAAGTACGCCAAAGCGTGCGACGTTTCCAACGCCGGAATGATGCCTTCCAACCTCGACGTGAAGACGAACGCGTCCAACGCCTCTTGATCCGTGGCCGGGTAATACTCAGCTCTCCCGAAATCTTTCAGAAACGAGTGTTCCGGACCAATGCCTGGATAATCCAAACCCGCCGAAATTGAGTGCGGCTCGATGATTTGGCCTTCCTCGTCTTGGATCAAATACGAAAACGAACCGTGTAAAACTCCGGGTTTCCCTAACGTCAAAGTAGCCGCGTGTTTTTGTCCGAGATTAATACCTTCTCCGCCAGCTTCCACGCCAATCAAACGCACGTCCTCGTCGTTCACAAACTCGTGGAACAAACCCATCGCGTTCGACCCGCCGCCGACGCACGCGATCAAAATGTCCGGTTTCCCGCCCCATTTTTCCATCGCTTGCTCTCTCACTTCCTTACCAATCATCGAGTGGAAATCTCTGACCATCATCGGGTACGGATGAGGACCAGCCACGGAGCCCAAAATGTAATGCGTCGTCTCCACGTTCGTCACCCAATCTCGAATCGCTTGACTCGTCGCGTCCTTCAACGTGCTCGTCCCGGTTCTCACCGGAGTCACCGTCGCGCCCAACAATCGCATGCGAAACACGTTCAACTTCTGTCTCTCCATATCCGCCGCGCCCATATAAATGATGCACTCCAACCCGTACCTCGCGCACACCGTCGCCGTCGCCACTCCGTGCTGCCCAGCGCCCGTCTCCGCGATGATGCGCTTCTTCCCCATCCTCTTCGCCAATATCGCTTGGCCGATGGCGTTGTTGATCTTATGCGCACCCGTGTGGTTCAAATCTTCCCTTTTGAAATAAATATGCGGCATAGATCCGTCCGGTTTCTTGTACCTCTCGGATAAGCGTTCCGCGAAGTATAACGGGTTCGCTCTCCCGACGTAATCTTTCAAGACTTGGTCGAACTCTTCTATAAACGCGGGATCCGTTTTCAGCTTTTCGTACTCTCGTTCCAAATCGAGAAGGGCTGGAATGAGCGTTTCCGGGACGTATTTTCCTCCGTACACGCCGCCGTATCTCCCGTTCTCGTCCGGGCGTTTTAAGTCTCGCGTGAATACGCGTTGTTGTTCTGGTGGCGTCATCACCGCTCTGATTTTGGTCGTTTTAGTCGTGCTCCTCTTCGTCGTCTTCTTTAAACGATGATGCGTTTGCTCGGACGTAATTCTCGAGGACGATGATGATGATTTTGAGGTGCACGTCTTCCCACACACGCTCGAGTTTGTGCGCGCCGATAAAAACGACGCAGATGTTGTTGCCATCGTATAAAAAAAACACTCCTTCGTTTGCTTTTGTGTTTCTGAAAGGGGTGTCGTGGAAAAAACAAGCAGCAGCAGCAGCACTACTAGTGAGGACCCTTTCCAGAGTCTTTATCTCTGATTACGTCGACGTTTTTCCAAAGAGAAGAAAGGAAAGGGTTTTAGGGTTTTGGCTTTTTTAAACCCTAAATTTATAGGTGGGTGTTTTTTTCTCTCTCTCTCTCTCTCTCTCTTACCAATTTTCTCTTCTTCGTAAACAAGAACGCACTTTGTTATACTTGAGTTTGTTGACGTTACATATAGAGTTTCCTTTAAAAGCTTTTCTTTTACGTTTTAAAACTCCGCTGAAACGAGAGACTTCGAGAAGTGCTTTTCTACTCGAGAGCGTTCTTTTTCTCTCAGATCGTATAGAGAGTAAACGCGTGTGTTTCTTCTCTCTCTCTCTCTCTCTTTACCAATTACACATTTAATCGAGATTCTGTTTGATTAGACTCTCTTTGATTAAACGACGCGAAACGCTCCGTTCGAGCAGACTATTCGAAGAAGATATGAGCGAAAACAAACAAGAAAAAGAAGTCGCCCCACCGCCGCCACCCGGTTTCGAGGACGTCAAAGCCGGCGCGCACCTCGACGAAGTCGCCCAAGTGGCGGAGAAATTAGCCAAAGGCGAGGATTTGCGTCTGGGGACGAAGAAAGAAGGCACCGTGGACGCGCCGGATTTGAGTTTAAAAACCGGACAATTGAAAAGCTGGGCCGACGAGGAGGTACGATTTGAACGATTCTTTATGTCGCGCGTCTCGTTCTCGTTTGTTTTTTTGTGGGTTTAGATCGATGCACGCGTGATGTCTCGAGAAGAAGACGCGCGACAACTTTCTCCTTCCGATCATCAGTCGGATGTGCTCGAGAGGGGCAGCGCGGCGGTTTTCGATACGAACGCGATGACATTTTGCTCACTCTTTCCTCTCTTTTTCTCTCTCTCTCTCTCTTTATACAGGCTGAAACCGAGGCGATTATTAAAGTCGCGGACCCGAACTCGAAGTACACCTCGGCGCAAACCTTCGACGAGCTCGGGTTGTCCGCGGAACTCTTGCAAGGTCTCTACACGGAGATGAAGTTCGAGAAGCCGTCGAAGATCCAAGCGGAGACGTTACCTATGATTTTAACGCCGCCGCATAGAAACTTAATCGCGCAAGCGCACAACGGGAGTGGGAAAACGACGTGTTTTACGCTCGGGATTTTGAGTCGGGTGAACGTGAACGAACCCGGGACGCAAGGGTTGATGATTTGTCCGACGAGAGAATTGGTGATTCAAAACGTCGGCGTGATGCAAAGGATGGGGAAGTACACGAACATTTCGATCGCGAGTACCGCGGATCCGAAATACGACGGGTATAACAAAGAACAGATTAACGGGCAGGTGGTGATTGGAACGCCGGGGAGGTTGTTGCGGTGGATGCGGGAGAAACAGTTGGACTGTTCGAAAGTAAACTGCTTGGTCTTTGACGAGGCGGACAACATGTTAGGCACGGACGGACACAGAGTGGACTCGACGAAAATTTTGAAACATTTACAGATGAGCGCAAAAAATTGGCAAGTGTTGTTGTTTTCGGCGACATTTAACGAGGCTGTGAAGACGTTTGCCACGAAAGTGGTGCCCAACGCGAACCAGATTTTCTTGCCGGCGCACGAGTTGTCCTTGGACGTGATCAAACAGTACCGAGTGAACGTACAATCGAACGACCAGAAAGACATGTTATTGAAAGAGAAGATTTTTCCGCTTTGCGATAAGATTGGGCAAACGATTATTTTCGTGAGAACGAGAGAAGGAGCGAGACGATTACACGCGAGCATGCAAAGAGACGGATTTAAATGCACCGCGATTGAAGGACAAATGCAAAACGAAGACCGCGATCGAGTGATTAAAGAGTTTCGAGACGGTCAAACGAAGATTTTGATCGCCACGGACGTGTTAAGTAGAGGGTTGGACGTGTCCACGGTGACGTTAGTTATTAATTACGACATGCCGGTGGAGTATCAGAACCCGTCCGTGCCGAATTTCGAAACGTACTTACACAGAATCGGTCGTTCCGGGAGGTTCGGTAAGAAAGGCGCGGCGTTTAACTTGTTGTTGGGAGAAAACGAAAGATTGGTTTTAGACCAAATTGAAAGGCATTTCGAGCACATGGTGCCCGAGGTCACGTTAAACGACGACGATACGTTTGAATCGATTTTAACCGCCGCTGGTTTGATGTCGCCGGACGAGTCTTGATGAGTAGGAGTGAATCAACATACTAAATAAACAAAACAAAACGACGCTAAATATAATACTCACGTCTCTTTCTTCTTCCCGTTCTTGTACAATTCTTTCGCCATGCGTTTCGCTTCGGCTCGCATTTCCGCTCTGCTCCCGGCTCTCCCCGCGTTCACCCTTGCGCTCGCATCGAAATCGCCCCGAAGGAATCTATAAAATCGACGAACCGCCGACGCGCCGGTGATTTTGCACAAAAACGCAAACGCCGCGCTCACCAACCGCGTCTCCCGAAATTTGAACACCACACACACCACACACACCCCTATTAGAATTTTTAAACCTATATCTACGACCACGTCGGCCATTTGCATGGCCACGTCCGGCTCTAACTTTCCTCCTCCAATCAACGTCTCTTCGATCTTCTCCAACTCTTTCAAACGCGTTTTCGCTTTTTTATCTAAACTCGTCGCCAGTAACGGTTTCAACAAACTCTTCGCGACGACTGCATCGGCAGGATCGTTCGCTTCCGGAAACGTCATTTCTCCCGTCGTCGCAGACTTACTACCACACGCTCCTTCCTTGTCCGCGTACTCCCCGCCGTACCTCGTGATTAAAATCTCCGCCGCGGTCAACGCCGCCGAATGAAACCCGTTCCTACTCGCCTTCCGAAATAACTTTACTCGCTCTGAATCGCACGGATACTTCGTCCTCCCAGCGCACACGTGCGCATTCGCCGTCAAAAACGTAATTTCCGGCACCTGCTCAGATTTTTCCTTCGATTTCGCCGCTTCTTCGAGCACGCGCGCGCCGAGCTTTCGGTTCTCGTTCCGCTCGCCGGATTCCAAAGCGCACTCGCCGAAAAGTAGGCAACATCCTGGTGAAAGATACAACAACGTCAGTACATCGAGAGCGAAAAAGAGAGAGAGAGAGAGAGAGAGTTAAAGAGAAGGAAAAGGAAGAGAGTTCAGTGAGAATACTCCGCATCCGAACGCAAAGAACACCAACACCAACACCAACACCAAACGTACCGAGCGCTAAAGTCTCCGGCACTTTCATCTGCTTCATTCGCTCCTCGGGAACGATCGATTCCCACGATTCCGTTCGCTTTGCTTCTTTCCTCTCGTCGCGTAAAAATTGCGTCAAAGTGCCGTCTTGCTCGATGGCCGGTGTGATTGTTTGTTCGCAATACATTTGCGCGTCTAGACAAGAAGTCGACTGGAACGGGTCGTTGATGAGATTAGTAGTCTCCTCCATCGCCGCGCGAGTGGTACCCGTCGACGAGAACACCATCAGAAACGCAAGAAATGCGAACGAACGAAGTGGCGTCATCGTCTCGTTTTCAACTCGTCGACGACTTTCGTCGTTCGAAAGAGGAGTTTGTACAAGCGAGTGCTAAAAAGGAACGAAAAGTAACGACGAGAATGCAAAAAAATGTGCTCTACTGTGCGATATTTTCAGAGTGATTGGTCGTAAATGTCGGTCGTTCTTGAAGTATGTACAGTGAACATTTCATTAAAATAAATATGATTTAAAGCAACACTTTCGATGAAGTGTCGACGAATGTATAAAGTGACTGTGTTTAAAATAAGGCCATGAATAAGGCCGTCAAGGCGATGACGAGAACTTTCGTCATCGGCGTCGTCGTCGACCCGGGCGAGGCGGTTGTAGCGACCGCCACCTCCAACGATTCGTACAAGTACGTCACGTAAGTATCTGTCGACATGTCTTTGCAACCGCTGAAGATGTAGCACTCGCCCAAGTCGGCTGATTCTGGTTCCCAAGCGAAGTGTGTGCAGTGCGCTCCCAGTTGCGCGCTAACGTCAGCTCCGCCCGGGATGCGGTTGTTCGTGCAGAATCGCTCGCACGTCAATAAGGAGCAAAGACCAATTTCTCCTTTGGGTCCAGTCCCGACGTTATCTTTGTCACACGTTTTGACGTATGGATTAGAGTCCTTCTCGCATCTCACGTCAGCACAGCCGCCCTTCGCCTTCGTAATTTGGCATTGCGGGTCGTAAAGATACGTGTTATACGTATCGGAGTGCGCGGCTTCGCATCCGTCAAAAACGTAACATTCACCTTCGGCCTCTTCAAAAGCCCAGTGCGTGCACACGAATCCTGTGTACTCCGCGCATTTTTGCATGCACTGCATTTCCGTGCATTTGCCACCGTCACCGGTGACATCGGCATCACAAACCTTGTCGTGTTGGTTCGTCGGAGACTTGGCGCACCTCGTAAGCGGACAGCCGCCTTTAGCGTAGTTCTTGTTGCATATGTCATCCAACTTGTACACATTATACGTATCCTCACCCGGACTTTCGCAACCTTCAAAGCAGTAACACTCTTGCTCAGCGAGTTCGAAAGCCCAATGCGACGATGTGATCTCAGTCAAGGCGCGACACTGTGCTTCACACTCCACGGAAGTGCAGGCACCGCCTGCGCCGGTGACGTCTGAATCGCATATTTTTCTATACAAATCGGCTCCACTGGCATCTGTTGCCTTTGCACATCTTTGGTTCTCACAACCTCCTGCAGCGTATCCGAGATCGCATCCAGTAGCCATCGCGTAGGTTGTGTACGTATCTGGAAGAAGATTGTTGCACCCCGAAAAGACGTAACATTCACCTCTGCCCTCGACGGAGGATTCCGGTTCGTAGGCCCAGTGGGTGCACGCGCTGGCGATGTAACCTCCTCCATCTGATTCGCCTGCTACGCAATAAGCTTCACACTGCGCTTGAGAGCAAAGTCCACCGGCATCAGCGCCGCCGATTCCTCCATTGTTCCCGTTATCTTTATCGCAAACTTTATTAAATGGATTTGAGTCTTTGTCACAGCGAGCGTCTGGGCAGCCACCGAGTGCTAAAGACTTAGTGCATCCACTTGCGAGATCGCGAAGAATTGAGCGCTGCGGATACGATTGCTTATAAAGCGTGTGATCATCGTCGAATTTTTCGCCAACGCAACCCTTGAAAAGCGTGCATTCGGAGTCAACTGTATCGTACGCAAAGTAGGTGCACCAGTTTTGCGATTGAACTGCGTTTCCAAAACCATCGTACGATGCGCATTTCTTAGCGCACTCGTCAAGAGTACAGGTTGTTCCCGCACCTTGATCACAAACAACTGCGGAAGTGGTTACTGAATCATCGCATATGCGATTCGGGCACCCGGTCATGCCATTTGCGTTGTAGTCACGCTCACACGTCGGATCTACGAGCGTGTAAAGATTGGATCCCGTACTGTCTGCCTCGCCAGAACACGTAGAGAAGAAGTGACACGCTTGCGACGTGGGGTTGTAGGTGTAGTACTTGCAAGTAAAAGCACCGACGTAATTTTTGCATTGAGTCTCACAAGTTGCCGCATCGGCGACAGCTGCGGGAGCAGCAGCGTTAACGTTGTCAGCGGTTGAGCACGTTCGGTCATTGCATCCGTTTGGAAAATCGGTGGATAAAGGTCGTTCACACGTCAAGTCTTTCATGGTATACTGCGTGTATTCGTTGTCCCAATTTTGGACGGTGCATTCCGTGAAGAGGTAACACTCCGCTTCGATGGTATCCCATGCATAATGAGTGCAAGTCGAACCAGCCAAGGGGGTGCCAGCTGAAAATGCGCTGGAAGTGCACTTCGCGTGGCACTCGTCGCGCGAACAAGATGAGCTCGTCGCCGCGTCAGAAGTAAACACGCAGACTTTTTCGTTATCATCCACACCCGTATCGCATCTCGTGTTCAAGCATTCAACACCCTTAGCTCTATCTTCCATAGTTAATTCGCATAACGGGACAGAATTATCAACAGCGGGACACGTCAAGTCTGTGCCCGTGACAACCGTAGCCCCCGCGGCGGCGGTGCAAGTCGAGTCTGCTTTGAAGAGCCTCGCCTCTACTTTTTCGCCAACTACAAGCATATAAACATCGCCGTCGGTTCCTTTGTAGAAGGTCAAACCTTCTGGTTGAGACATGTCGCAGATGTGACCGGCATACTTCTCATTCTTTGTAGCGGTTGCGCCGGTTATCGTCATTCTATGAATACCTCTGTGCTCCACCGGCGCCTTGACGACGACGAAAATTTCGTCTGTGGCGTCGCCAGATTTCGTCACAGCGCCCAGGGACTGCCATCCGTAATCATCTCTCAAAGTGTTCGTTAACGTTGTCACTGCTTTTGTTGCAACGTTGACGCTATGAATAGCAACGGGAGTTTGCTCTTGCGCGACAATAAATGTCTCCGAGTTCTTCAAGTACGCCACCCCTTCGAATCCTTTGTTGTTGCTCGCCGCCGTCGTCAAACCGTCTGAAGCCACCACAATGTTCGAGATCGTTCCATCGGCATTTAAGGTCATAGTTCTCACAAGAGCAGGATTTTCATCCGTAATAGCGAATTTACGCGATCCCATGGCCGCAATGCCCTCTGGATCTTCGATGCCCGTGCCGAGAGTTGTGAGCGCCCACTCTTGAATTTTCGTATAAGTGCTGTCGAGTTCGTACACTTTCGCGTCACCGTTGTTGACAGCAAAAAAGTGACCGGTTTCCGGATCGTACGCGATCCCGGAGAGATCGCTTTCAGCTGCAGTCATATCATCTTTGTTCACCAACGTAAAGCACGACAGATTCGGTACGGTGAACCCTTCCGCCCCGAGAGTAGCCGCTTCCGCAAATATTCCTTGCTGGAAAAGTGCAACTTGGGAGAAAAAGAATGCCAATGCGACGAGGAGCATACTTCGCGAGGATGAAAAAATTGACTTCATCGCGTTCGATGACGTTGCACGAAACAACGAAACAGCAAAGCTTCTTTGCGCTGAACGCGTTCTTCCCTTTCGAGTATTCGTGCGTTATTCACGAACGCGCGAGAGTTATACAGAGATATTCCGGCGTGAAGTACTTCACTTTGAAAAGAGGATATTTCCAAACGTAAAGGAATAATTTTGGAATAATCCCTCCACTTTTTCGGTCTCTTTTTCCGACGACGAAAAGTGGTTCTCGGAATGTGTTTTCACCCTCTTAAGATCGAGCGAACGCGCGCACACTTTCGCTCGCGCGATTTCGTCGTCGGCAAATCTTCATCGCGAACGTCCGCTGAATCGCGTTTCCTTTCCGAGAACTTATTCTTTGTCTCGTATTTTCTTCTTTTAATTCTTTTCGCGTTGCATTTTTAACACATGGAGAATCCAAAAGGCGTTTCGTATTTTATTAAAAAAGAGCTTCCTCAATTAAATTTTGCCCTCATTTTTCTCTGTCTTTTTGTTCTTTTTTGCGAAAAATACTGAAGGAATATTCGAAACACATGCGCGCATAAATAAAAAAAAAGAATATTATGTTTAAGAAGAAGAACACCCAATCCCCGATCGCTGCGACGCTCGCGTGCGGAGTATTAATCGCAGCCGGGTCGTCCCCGCTCGCGACGGTCCACGGCGCGTCGTCGTACGAAACGTACAAGGCGTCGGATTTTCCTTCGATTGCGCACACGAATTCAGTGGGGAAAGCGGTGAGTGCACATCCGTTACACACGCCGTTAGGTATTCGCGGGTTTAATCCGTTCTTAGAAAAGAGCGAAATCATCAACGACGCGAGTTTGGAAGGCACGGACTGCGTGGGGAGACCGACGCACGCGACTTGTGCGGATTACCCCGCCATCGCTTCTGGTTTGACCATGGGTCACTACGATAAGGACGGTTCTGTCGTCTTCTACGGCATATCGGACAGAGGACCGAACCAAGACTGTGGGGACCTCTCGGACGCGCACCTGGAGACGGGCGCGGTGAAAACGGCTTTAGTTGGCAGCTCTCCTGCACCTGCGGATGGTTTAGGATCGGGAAAAGGCTTCCCAGTTCCAAAGTTCGCGCCGACCATCGCGACGCTGACGTTGAGTGGAGACAGGGCGAACGTCGTGAACACGTGCTATCTCAAGAGGACAGATTTGTCCCCAATCACCGGCGTTTCGACAAACGTCGCCGACGACGCCCCGCGGGACGCCTGGTGTCAAACAACGCTCGCATACGATGAAGGAGGACAGGATGCGGAAGATTTGCAAGCGATTCCGGGTACGAATCCACCTCTCGGTGTCATTGTTGACGAATACAACCCTTCCGTATCTATCGTCAACATCGACTGGGAATCTCCATCCTGCGGAGTTATTCTGGCGAGATACGTTCCGGAAGACACGGTGACCACTACGGAAGGCGCTGGCTATCCGATTAAGAAAATTCTACCGAAATCATGGAGCCAACGAAGAAAGAACCGTGGCCTCGAGAACGTCGCCGTTTCTCCAGACGGGAAAACAGTCATCGCTATCATGCAGTCTGCAATGGATGTCAAGGACGCCACTTACTTCAACGAAACAGCCGCTTTCGATACGAGAGACGCCGAGTTTGTAGTCGCCGCCGTGTTGAATATCACCGATCCCGTCGACGCGAAACTCGTCTCTCAAAAATATTACCCAATCGACACGGACTGGCGAGCTGCTAGTGGGCTCGATAAAGTGAAAATGTCCGCCGCGTGGTGGATGACCACCGACTACGGGGTTGGCGAGAACAAGGAAGTTCTCATAATGTTGGAAAGAGACACCAGCGTTCGTCTTTACATGACGGACTTCGAAGCTGCAACACCAGTCGATGAAGCCGTGTGGCCCGCTGCATTTTTGCACACGCTCACGACCAAAGCCGCCGTCACGGAGAGAACTGGCATCCAATTTGCGAAAAAGCAACTCATTCTCGATACCGCGACGCTCGAAGGCTACGGCGATATGACCGGCGCGACGACCAAAGTCGAAGGATTCGCGGTCGTGAACGATTGCGCAATCGTCATGGCAAACGACAACGATTTCGGTCTCGAAGGAAATACCGCCACATCTCTCGTCGTCGCGCAACTCGGCAAGTGTCTCAAGGCAATCGCCGAAGACATGGGGTACACGTACACTCCGCCGGTACCCACGGTCTCGCCGGCGTCTTCGCTCAAGTCGTCTCTCGTCGGCGTCGCGACTGCGTTTGCCGTCGTTTTTGCTGCCTTGTTGTAAGAAGCCCAGGCATCGAGCAAAATTCTCTTCGAGAACTTATTACGAAAATGATTTTAAGTTACTTACGGTTTAGCGCTAAATGTGTCAATTTGGATGACTACATGGATGTCAATGGCGCGGCCATCGATGTATGACGTACGTATTTATTAATACCAATAATTTAACACCAATATTTTACTAACTGCACCATCGCCTTCAGAAAAAACTCAATCTCGCGCACTATTACAAGTAAAATCAAAACGCGTCGTCGTAAACCACCAACAGTAGTACTCTCGCTCTCCTCGTAACACAGAGAAAGGCACGATCAACAACATGTCGTCTAAAAAAGAAGACGAAATCCACTCCGCAAACTTCCTCGCGCAGTTAAAAAAGCTCGACTGTTCCCAAGCGAGCATCGAACAGTTGTCGTTTTGGTGCCAATTCCACGCGAAAAAAGCATCGGTTTTAACACCCATTTGGACGGAGTCTTTGAGAAATTCGAGTAACAATCAAAACGTGTTAGCGCACGTATACTTAGCCTCGGACGTGATTCAAAACTCGAGGAAGAAAAACAAAGGCGAGGAGTGGATGAAAAGCTGGAAATCGGTGATGGAAAATTCAGTGAAATTCGTGTGGGAGAAGTGCAAAAACGAAGCGAAGATACGCGCGAGCGTGAAGAGAATGATGGACGTGTGGGAGGAGAGGAGAGTGTTCGGGTCGAGGGTAAAACCGAAAACGTGGATTGCAAGCAGTGATGATGACGCTGAAGAAGAAGACATGCAAAAGACGAACAAACGGAAGAATGAGATGGACACGGGGGTCGCCGCCTCGAAGAAGAGTACGACGAGTGTTAGTAAGAAACAGAAAGCGGACACGCCGCCGCCGCCGCTGAGGCAATCGCACGACATAAAAGAAATGAAAGCGAACTATTTGGAAGGCGAGGACGCGCTGTTGGCGGAAGCGTTGCACGAGATGGAAAAATGCGAGAGAGACCTCGCCGAGGCGGAGAAGGTGTACGAAGAGGACGTGTCGGGGGATTTACTCAATTTATTGGACGCCGGCAAGGCGAACGAGCCGATGGAGAATCTGTATAAAACGCCGACGGAACAGTTGACGGCGTTGCAAAAATGCGAGAACGCGTGGGCAAAGAAACGCGCGGCGGTTGAAAAGATGTTTAAAGCAAACGCGACGTTGACGAAACGTCTGGCGATATTGAACAAGACGTGCGAGGAAAGAGAAAAGGAAAACAAAGAAAGAGAGAAGTGGTTGAGCAAATCACCAACCGTCGCGGTGCAAATAAGCACGGCGAGAATGAAAGCTTCGAAACGAAACGCGGCGTACGTAGCGACTGGCCTTGATGATGGTAAGAAGAACTCAGAAGAGTTAGACAATCGAGAAGAGTTTGTAATCCCGGAGCCGGTAGACATGGACAAAAGCGACGGTGAAGGAGAGGAAGGCGAAGAAGATCCGGAAGAGTACGAACCGTGATTTAGTTTTGAGAGATGAAGAAGAGCGTTTTTTAGCCCATAGAATAAATAGAAAAGAGAGAGGTTTCGTGTACAAGGTACCGATGTAAGTATTTGTTTTCGTACGAAGACGTGTTGACTTAAAAAAGGGGATACAGAAGAGACTCCCACCGCACATTTTCACCGCATTCTATAAAATAAATGTCAAACTACCCGCAACCAAACTACGGCTACTCCAACCAAGGTTTAACCTCTCGAGGCAGCCAGCCGTCCACTTCTGCGTCTACTTCTACCGACCAAGTCGCGGTACAACTCGGCCACCCGGCGTTGGAATACGAAGACGGCGTTTCCAATTTGCGACAGAAAGTAAAACTTTTGAAACGAATGTCCAATTCGATTCAAGAGGAAACGAGCGTCAGAGGCAAACTGATCGATTCGTTATCGGATGGATTCGATTCCGCGACTGTAAATTTGAAGAAAGCGAAGAAAGAGTTGGAGAAGGTGTACAAACAAGCGAAAGCGGGGCACTTGTTAGCGCTGATGTTTTTTGCAGTCGGGTTGTTCTTGTTCCTGTACATGGTGTACAAAGCGAACAGATTCGTGCGTTGGTTTTTACCAAAGGGAAAGCGAGAGTAGATTTTCGATGATAGCATCTTTAGCGAAGAAGTGTAATTGTACAGTACGATAGCGAACAGTATTAGGTGCTCGTTCACGAATGCATCGCGGATGGTAACTATTTCCCGCTCTTTTCTACTCTAAACTCGTACTCGACGTCTGTTACGGAAACGCTCTCGCCGCCTTTCTCGCAATACTCGTACCAGTCTTCGTCCAAGTGGACGTCCTCGAAAACGGTGCCCGCTTTGGAGGTAACGGTGACTCCGCCGGAACCGCTACTTTCGCTAAACTTATCAAACCCGGTGATATCTACGCCTCTGCATTCGAACCCTCGGATTGGAACGAACCGACCGTCCTCGCTTTCGGGTATCGAGGCTTCCTTCTTAAACACATTTTTGACTTCATCTAAAACCACGATGGAGGATTGTTTCATTTGACCTTCGAATTTCACCGTGAAATGTGCCTCGCCTCGAGAGTTTTCCAGCTCGTTCACGTTTTGTGGGTCCACCGTGACGTTTTCGCGCTCTTCAAAACCGACCGGGTCTTTGATGTTCACGTGGAAAGGGAGGGATAAAGGGAATTGGATTTCCCGGACGTTTTCGAGCGTCGCTTTGATGTACAAGACGAGGAGAACCATTCTTCTTTGTCTTCTTCTTCTTCTTCTTTTACGCGACGGACGAACTGCTCAAAAGTTATCCCGAGAGGAGGTTTACGTGAGAGGTTCTGTCTCTCGTCGTCGTCGTCGAGCGTTAATGCAATGAAGCAGAGCAGGAATGAGGTGATGGCAATGTGCACGAATTAGTAGTATGTTCGGCGAGGGGATTTTTTGACAATACTAGTGCAATACCGACGAAAACATCTTCATTTAGTGTAGCATTCCCTGCCTCGAAACTCGATCCTTTTCCTCTCGCGAAATAGTGCAATGCCGCAAAACTCGCTTTACTCGGAGGATGCGGGCACGTTCTCCTCGTACGCGAATCCAAAGTACGCGCCCATTAAAATCATGCTCACACCGGATAAATGGAACGCTAAGCGAGGACTGGACGAATCCGCGAGCGCAGCTAGCGGCGTACCCATGACGTAGCCTAAATCTCGCCAGAATCGATTGGCGCCTAACGTGGCGGATTCTTCGCTCGCGTCGCGAGAGTGGTCCAGAGCCGCCGGCGCTAAGACCGGGTAGACGGCGCCGGTGGACAAACCTAAAGTCACCGCGCCGAAGTGCAGCAGTCCTGGATACGTCACACCACCAACTCGCGCCCAACTTGCGATGATTAGCGAAAGTCCACCGCCGATTAAGCCCCATCGAATGGGCGTTGCGCGCGTGTTTTGATCCGAGTGTTGGCCGAAATAAAACTGGGCAATGCCTTTGCTGAAGGAATACAATCCAGAGAAGAGATCTCTTTGTTCGCCGCTCAAACCGAGCTCGTCGCGCATCCAGATTGGAAATAAACCCCAAGCTAAGCCAGTTTCGACGTTGCAACAAAATGATGCGAGAGCGACGAGACGAAGGTTTGGGTTTCGTATCGTGTACGCAAACGTGTCCGAGAACGAATACGTAGTAGTCGGTTGTCCTTCTTCTCCTCCTCCTCCTGCTCCTCCTCGGGGTCCTCCGGAAACTACGAATGAAGAAGATGCACCACGTTCCCCTCGTTGTAAGAAACTCGCCGTTCCAGATTCCTCCTCTTCCTCGTCCGCGTTGAAGCTCTCATCGTCGTTGAGGTCACCTCCTCCCGGAGTTTCCAGTTCCATCACCGCCGGCAACGCCACTCTTCCGCTATTATTATTATTATTACTATTATTACTATTATTACCTGCATTAATACTACCGCCACTCGCCTGCCTACCCCTTAAAACCCCCGTTTCTCTCCCGAATATGCATATTACGACCAAGCCTAGCACCGCTAAGACGAAAACAGCCGTACTCGGTCGTTCTACGTAACCTTCGCAGTTGCACATCCCGCTACACGCTTCCACCCAATCGTCGCCGGCGCCACATTTACCTTCTGGATTTGCCCGTATGCACGCCTCCGTGCGCATACTCTTCGCTCTATACGCCTCTTCCCAGTGACACTTCGCCCTACTTTCCTCTAAAAGGGCATACATCATCGCAAAAAATGCCACGCTCGTGTACCCGACCGTCTCGCACATCCCGCTCGCGAATCCTCTTCTCGTCGGCCCGCTCACATCAACGCTCGTCATAATCGCCATCGTCCATCCAATTCCTTGACCGACGCCTAAAAAAAACCCAGAAGCTACGATTCTGTTCCATTTCTGCGCCTCGCTTTCGTTCTCGGTCCTCGTCGTCACCGCCGACATCGCCAACATCGGCGCCGCCACCGAAAACATCCACCCGACGATCCCGACTCTTTTCCTTCCGAATCGATTCGCCAGCGACCCCGAAAACAAGTTCGCCGTCGCTTTCGCGATTGCAAACGGAACTAAAAACATCGTCTTATCGCTCGTTTTCGTTTGCTGAAATTCTCTTCCCGCGGCGTCCAACGCGGAAAGTTTGTGCACTTGCACACACGCCCCCAAGAGGAACACCAAGAGTAACGAGACCAGAAATTGGTGACATCGAAACCGGAAGTTTTTCAAATGCGATGGCACGGAAAACGGTCTCTCGCTCTCTGCAAACGGATGATATCCGTCGTCTCTCCGGTACTTTTCTCGCACCGAGGATGCAAAAGAAGGGATCACGTACAGGAATCGTAACGGATTCGGTTGCATTTCCCCCAACAGTTTCCGTGAAACGAATATTCTACAGTTGAACAACCGCGTTTTGTTCGCCTCTCGTACCTCGCGCGGTTTCTCAGAAGCAACGATGCGGTCAAAAAACAGCAGAGGTAGAAGTCAGAAGCGGAAGAAGCGGAAGCAGCGGCGATAAAACGGTAGACTCTTCGAGAACTGTTTGTGGCGTAATTTGGAGCGTTTTCGGGTATATTCTCCCTTGGGAAAATGGATAAAATCGACACACTTTAACGCGCGAATATCTGAAGCGCAAATGGGGAAAATATCCGGGGCGGCGAAGAGGAAGAAGAAAAAGGAGAGAGAAAAAGCTTTAGCGGAGCACATTGAGAATTTGGAGCGGTTGAAGCTTGGACCGACGAAGTTGTGGACGGGATTGGTGGTGCATCATAAGGACATTTTTGCCGCGCACGTGCTTCCGAAATTGAATACGACGGATCGGTATTTCTTTTCGGATGCGAATAGTGAGAGTTGGGGTGTGCTTGAGTACGCAGGGGTAGACATATCGAAATTATGTTGCAGTGTTCACGTATGCTCATCCATTTCGACGTTAGAATGGGCGTGGAATAACATGCCCCCCTGGGGAAAGAAAAGGCAAAGTGGAAGAGTGATAGATCAAGCCTGGTTTTGCAGGGAAGTTGCTGCAACGAACAAACTCGAGTTCCTCAAGTGGGCGAGAGAAGTGAAACATTGCGAGTGGGATGAATGGCCGATTAATACGGCAGCAGTTAAAGGTAATCTCGAGATGTTGAAGTACTGCTTCTCGAATGGTTGCCCGTATGATGAAGAAGCGTCGTGTAAACAAGCTGCTGGTAAAGGACACCTCGACTGTCTTCGATTTCTTGTCGACAAAGTGAAACCTTCGCGAGATACGGAAAAAGAAGCGGCACTACAAGCCGCAGCATATGGTCACTTAGACATCGTGAAATATTTCGTCGAAGAAAGAAAGATATCGGATGGTTTGAAGCCTTACTGCGTGGCAACCGCTGCGATGCATGGCCGCCTCGATTGCCTCAACTACTTAGTCGAAGAGGCGAAAACGCCTCTTACTTACTGGCGATACATCGCTAACGCTCGTTACCACGAGCACCCCGAGTGCGAAAACTACTTGCTCGAAAAAGGGTCTCCAGAACCAACGGACGAAGAATACGCTGACTTTGTCGAGCACGTGCGAGCGCTAGAGTCTCAGGAGGAGAACAGTTTCCATTGAGAAGTTCGTTTGATTGTAGAAGATAGATTTGAACTCGATAGCTTTGATACTTAGATACTTAGATAGAGAGACTACCGTAGTTGATTTTTAATAGCGTTAGCGAGCCCTTGTAGTTGATTTTTAATAGCGTTAGCGAGCCCTTCTTTTCCGCTCTTCATTTTTCTCTGCTTCTCTGTTGTGACGAATTCTCACAAGAAGAATTCGTCACTACATAAACACATCATTCCTACGCGCGCGCGAGAGAGAAGTACGAGAGAAACAAAACACTAATCGCGCTCCCTCGTGCGAAGATGATGTCCTCCTCGGCGCTTTCGAGCTTTTCGCGCTGCTCCTCTGACGTTCACGTTGTTTCATCTCTTCTTTCTTCTTTACGTTTGGGGAAAAGTGCTCCTCGCATTGGCGGCCAATCGATTATGATGACAAGAAGAAGACAACGAAGAAGACAAAGACAAAGAAGCTCGATGGCAGCGAAGAGTAGCTTTAACGCCTCTCGCGAAGATGATGAAATCAGCGACGACGACGACAAAAATGGTGGTGCAGTGTGGACGCAAACGACTGCGTTTGAACTGTACGCGAGGGAGATAAACAACGAAACGTCAAAGGTATGTTTCGCGAGATTGACGAGCGCGGAATCCGGGGCGGCGGTCGACCCGAGCGTGTTTCTTCTGTGCGTGTTCGCCGCCTCCTCCTCAACTTCTTTGTCTTCTTCTTCGAGCAGCGAGAACGAGAACAGCGAAACAAGCTTTAGTAGGAGTAGGAGTCCCGTCGCGTTCACGCACAAACGAATGCGAGAGATGACGAGAATAAGCGAACGATGGAATTGGAAGATATTGAAACGCGTGGAAAGCGCGGAAATGAGTTTGTTCTCGCTGGCGAATCCGCCGGAGAACGTGCCGCCGGCGAGGGAGTTCGGGCTGGAGTTGAAACGGTTGAGAGAGAGGATGGAGAGAGCGAAACGGGCGCAGATGTGGAAGTTGGTGGAGGACGAACGCTGGTGGGGTGATTCGGGAGGAGGATCGGGAGAAGAAGAAGAGGAGGAGAATAGGAGTAATAGCAGCAGTAGGAGTAGTAGTAGTAGTAGTAGTAACATCGGCGGCGGCGACGGCGAAAAGGAGACCGACGATGATGCCGAGAAAATGTTCTTCGACGCGTCGACCCGAACCGCGTGCGAGAATATTCGCATATACTTCGAGTACCTCGGCTTCCAACCGACGAGTCGGGAGTGGATATCGATTCAAACCCTCCTCGCCGAGTGTTTGACGAGCGAGAAGGACCGATCGATGATTCGAGTCAAAGACGACGACGTAAACGACGACGACGGTTCCTCTTCCTCCTCCCCTTCTTCCTTCCGTCTCCTCAAACGCATAATCGACCGCAAAACTCAAAAGCCGTGGAAAGACGCCGAACGACGAAAACTCAACCACCGATACCTCCTCGCTCGCGAAAACTTACTCGAAGCGAAAGAAGAGTGGAATGACGCCGAAAAGTCGTACAAAGAAGCGAGAAGGAAAATGAGCAAAGCGCGACACGAGGTTGCCAAAACCAGGAAACACGTCCGGATCGAGTTTCGGTGACGACGACGCGTATATATACGTACGCGCGGTTCACATTAAAGTGTCTTAAAGTTGTCACACACCCGAAAAGTCTGTCGATCGATCTCTGTTACGTGCATAAATAATACGTTTCTCTTTCGTTGAGTAGAGCTGCTCTTGACACCCCCTGTTCTTAGGAAACCGTTGCGATGAATTTTTTTAAAGGTATACCTACATATTTAAAAGTATTCAAAACAAAGAGATCTGCGAAAAATGTGTCGTGTGTTTTTGAGAAAAAAGGAATTTCTTGCATGATAAAAATTTAGAACTAACTCGTATAAATCTCATAAAAATCAAATCGACGGGCGCGATGACGAAACCGAAAAGAAAACGAAAACAAGACGACAGCGATAACACCACCTCGTCGCAATCTTCAAATGAGCTTATAATGATCAAACCTGATTACACCGACCTCAATGACGAAGAGAAGAAAGGAATCATGAAATTAGAAGAAGAAGAAGAAGAGTACGTGATTTTTTTGTTCGCCGATCTCGTTTTTGTTCGCGTGTTCCTCTTCCTCGATGTTCAACTGACGCTTTCCGATCTCGTTTTTGTTCGTGTTCCTCTTCCTCGATGTTCAACTGACGCTTTCACTTCTCTTTTTCCTTTCCTTTTCTTTCGCTCGCGCGCAAGGCGTCTGAACGCAGGAGAACCGAGATTATTTGAAGTGGACAAGAAGAAGAAGAAGGTCCTTCAGTTTTCTACTCTTATAGAGACGAATTCTTTCGAAATAGACACGCAAGCGAAAGTGCTCGGAATCTCGAAGGGCAGGATAAAGGAAGCGTGGAAATTCTTCGAGTACAGGAAATTGTCGTCTTGCACAACACGTTTTCTTCATTCTGGCGAGCACGGGTTCGACGAGGACATTATGAAGCAGCTCGGCTTCAAGAAGGAAGACCACGTCACTGTGTTGGTGTGGTATGCTCTCCTCGACGACAAGACGAAGAAGAAGGTGAACACCCCGGCTGCGAGAGTTAAGAGAAATGACGAGAAGGCGAAGCAGGAGATGATTGAGAACGAGAAAGGGGAGAAGATGACGAAAGCGCAGTTTAAACGCGAGAAGAGGAAGCAGGAGATGGTTGATATCGGGGAAGGGCGGATGGTGACGAAAGCGCAGTTTCAATACGCGAAGGATAAGAAGATAATCGTCGAGAACGAGGAAGGGGAGAAGATGACGAAAGCGCAGTTACGAAATCAGCTTAACTACAAGAAGCGGAAACCGAAGCAGAAGCAAAGAAACAAAGAATTCATTCGAAAACAATTCATATGCCGACCGCCTGGCTGCTTGGAGAAGGAAAAGTGTTCGATTTGCGGGAGAGAAAAAAGTTTTGGATGGGCTAAAGCGCCGGATGCTTTGTGGTACGTCGAGAAGCTCTTTAAGGAAAAGGGACTTACAGAGTATCCGTCGTTCAGGGCGGCGAACGGGTACCTGACGATGAAGAAACGAAAATATCTTGGCAAAGAAGATATTTTGCTTCGAACCACAGATATTCTGTGCTACGCGTGCTGGAAAACCTGTGAAGGAGCGGCGGAAAAGACTATGCAAAAACTGCTCAAGTTGTAAAAGAAGGAGCAAGTATATAACGATACGAGTAAATAAAAGAGATACTAACTAAGAGATACTAACTGAAAAGCGAGATCCTTAGAACTAGTTCGAAAATGTAATATCGAAGCAACGCGCGAGCGAAAAGAAACAAACGCACATATTAACCACAATTGGGTACAAATCCTCCATTTTTTCCACGCATTCCAATACCTCCCCATGGTCAAATACAGATGATTAAACGCGATGAAAACGATCACAAAAGAACAAGTGATGATAATAATGATGTTTGAACGCTCTGCCTTGATTTTTTAAGAATAAATTATCGCGACGTTTCGCGGTGTTTTGGTGGATTTTACGTGCTTTTGAGGCACAAGTTACACATGATACAAAATTTGACTCGCGAA
>Ga0255783_10000260_pt1 | contig 62555 bp, 35 predicted proteins | sample 011ome_22_FD_179981 | JGI IMG/M metagenome (GOLD analysis project Ga0255783, IMG submission 179981) | Coastal salt marsh microbial communities from the Groves Creek Marsh, Skidaway Island, Georgia - 011507BT metaG (version 2) | ecosystem: Environmental > Aquatic > Marine > Intertidal zone >... | reverse complement strand
GTTTTTTTTGTTTGCCTTTTTTCTTCTTTCTTTCTTTCTTTCTTTCTTTCTTTCCAGAGACGCTTCGTTACTTACTTTTACGCTTAAGTTTACACAGTAATAAAATACTTTAATCGCACATATATATTCCACTTTGAAAGAGAGAGGGAGGGAGAACGAGGAAGGAAGAACCTGCGAGGAGGTGAACTTTAGCAGTAGTAGTATATATAATCTCATCGCTCTTTCTTTCCGCCTTTTGAAGATGATGACGACGACGAGAAGAAGACGAAGAAGAGATTGAAAAACATGAGCAACGAAATCATCTTCGTCTATTCGGACGCGGTGCGGCAAGCGTGCAAATCGTACGGGCTAGATTCGAGAGAGTTTCTCGATGAACTGATGCGCCACGAAGCACACGTCAAGAGGAAGTTTCATCAAAACAACGGAGGAGAACACGCCTTCAACGAAACAGTATCCGCGCAGAAATATTGGTGGGATGTGATTAAAAACATGAAAATTCCGCAGACGACGAAATGTTTGAAAGACACCGGCGCGGAGAATGTGACCTCGACGCTTCGAGCGAAGGAGTTACAAAGACTGGTGTTTTTATGCGCGGTAGCAAAATCGGCGGCGGGAAGTGGAGAGTGGACCAGTGGGAGGTTAGAAGAAGGCATGACGAAGAAGTTGTTCAGGTATTTCCCGGAGCGTGTGCGCGAGTGGCTCGCCATGCATCACGGAACGATAACGGGAAGACGAGTGGAAGTACGAGAGTATAGGGAGTCTCCTATACCCAGTGAATTTCAAAACATTCACGATATTCTCGAGAGTGCAACGCAAATGCAGAGTCGGTTTCAGCAGATTGGCGACGAGATGATCGTGCAATTACGACGACAACAAGAACAACGAGAACAACAACAACAAGCGCCGTCTTTGTTGTCTCCGGCGGCGTCGAAGTTATCCAGAGCGGAAAAAAGTATACACGATACGTTGGAACGCGCGTTGAATTCGGACCCGTATTTTGCGTTGGTTTCTCCGACGAGTTTTAACCCGACTCGGCCAAACGGTGTGGTCGCGAAGCCGACAAAGTTAGTGTTCACGAAAGCGAACAGTCGAAGCGTCGTGAATTTTGAGCTGACGCCGATCCAAGAGCAATTTTTGCGCGAGAATAGTAAAACGGCGCAACTGCGAGCGTATTCGGTGTTGATTAAGGAGGACGAAGCAAAGGCGAAGAACAGAGTGTTGTGGCCAAATGATTGCGTGATGCACGTGAACGGCGTAAACGTGGACGTGACGAGAAGATCCTCGTCCCAAAAAGTTACGAAATCGACGAGAGAACGTCCGGCGTTGATTTCGAACGCGAGAGGCGTGAATTTACGCGCTGGACAAAATACCATGCGCATCATGGGCGTCGACGCTCGACATTTCGCACTGTGCATTTTGTTAGTTCGAGAGCGAACGGACAAGGAAGTCAGAGCTTTGATACCGCCGCCGAAAGAGTTTGATCATTACGTCAGTAGCTTAAAGAAATCGCTCGGTTTCAGCGATCAAGACGAGGAGGACGACGATATCATAGGTCCGGACACCGCTATTATTTCCGTTCGGTGCCCGATTCGCATGTGCATGATGGAAACGCCGGCGAGGTTGGAAAATTGTAATCAAGCGTGCGCGTTCGACGCGGATTCGTTTTTAGAAATGCACAAAGAAACGCGGAAATGGACGTGCCCGTGTTGCGGCAGCGCCGGCGGGCCGAAAGATGTACGAATAGACGGATTTTTAGTGCGAGTCATGGCCAAGTTGAATAGCGATTTGCGACACAAACGCATCAATCCATCGAGCGCTTCGGTGTCGAGGATTGAAGTAGATAAAGATTGCAGATGGCGGTACAGAGAAGCAGCTGGAGATAAACAAGAATTAGGCGAGTGGGTAGATATAGCAGAAACTCGCGCTGTAGAGCTTAGCATACAAGGCAGGGCGATCGCCTCCGCCGAGGAAGGAGTAGCGCTAGAAGGAAAAAATACTAGTACGAGAAATAATAAAAGAAGCAGCGGGATGACTTCTGCGAAGGAAGTTGAAATAGTCATTAGCGAGGAAGAGGAGCGAAAAAAGCCGAAACGCGATAATACTAATGTGGCCGCCGACGACGACGATTACGATTCGGAAGAAGAACTACGAAACGCCTGCCGAGAAGCTGCGGCTATGCGCGGCAACGGCGGCGCAAAAGACACGGTTCCCGACATTATCGTCATCGATGATTCGGATTCAGAAGATGACGTGCGCATCGTTGGGTCGACTTCCGGCGCAGCACCCGCTCAACCCCCGCATTCTGTCGTTGCTCGGAAAGCTGCGGTGACGCCGATGCAGCAACTGCGTGATTTACATCGATTAAGAAACGCGGCGGAGGAGGAACAACGCCGCCATCAACGAGAACGAGAACGAGAAGCGCATCAAAACGACGGCACGCAACCGTGGCAAAGAGAAATTCTACAGCAGGCTCAAGCAAGAAACGGACGGGTTCCGGTGATCCGTGCCGCTGCAGAGGCGAGGCAACGCGCGGAACGCCTCGAGTCTGAGCGCAGAGTGAAAGAGCACGAGGAGAGACTCAGACAACAAAGAATCAACGCCATGCACAACGGCCGAAGCGAGTACGAACGAAGCGTGATGGCAAACGCACAAGCGCAACCGTTTGGTTTGCAGCCACAATACTATCACAACGCGAATAATATGGCACCACAGCCGCCGCCGCCACAGCCGCCGCCGCGTCCGTATGTGCCGCTTCAAAATGGTGACGGGGGCTTGGGAGTGGTGCCGCCGGTTTTCGGTTTTGGGTCACCGTACCAGCCGCCGCCGCCGCGACCGCTTCGTCACACGCAACAACAACAACAGAAACCGCCTCACCAATCCGTTCGTTTTGTCTTTCGACCGCCGAATCCAGCAACTACTAGGAGCAACACGCAAAAGTAAAAAGAATGAGACGAAGAAGAAGCAATATTTAGAAAACGTGCGGTTTTAGTATACGTATGAATACACACGCAGCGTACAAACGTACACACTACAACATCCTCTCTCTCTCTCTATATATATATAATCCTACCGCACATCGCGCGATGCCTCACTCTCTCATCATCATCACTATTTTAGGTCCTCATGATCCTGTTCATCCCTTTCACCGCGAACGTCATCCCCGCGAACGACTCGCTCACCCTCAGCTGACTCGCCAATCTCGACCTCCCTCCGTCTAAAGGCTCGCTGCACAGCTCTTCGATCTTGTCCATCTCCTCTCCGGTTAACTCCTCTAACTCTTTCCTCACCTCTTCCGGGACGATCACGTGCGCGTCGTGTCCTAACATCGGTGATATTATCGGTACCGCGTGCATCACGTCTCGGTGTTTCGCGAGGACTTTCGAGAGTTGTTCGTTCACTGAAGCGGAGACGGCGTGTCGAGTGCCGTCGAGGATGACTTTGAAGTCCACCGTACTTTTGTTCACATCAGAAGTAAAAGAAGAATAAAAAATCATCGCGAGAGGTGACGATCTGCGAAGCAGAAGCCCGTCGGTGAGTCCTCGAGAGGACGAGGATGATGCGACGGAGAAGAGCATGTTTACGTGTTGTACGTGCGTCTTGGAATGAAGAGAAAAGACTGACGTTTAGGGGAAATGTGCTTGACAAATTTGACTCGCATCATCTCTCATACTATCATGTGGCGGGCGTAAAAAAGCGCGGTTTTGCGAGAGCAGATAAACGATACGCGCGTATATATTGCGTGTGCGTGTGTGTGCGCGTGTGTGCGCGTATTCGTACACTATGGATGCATTCTTTTCGTCTGTCTTGGGGAAGATGTCAAAGACGTTTGGACGTTTCGATGATATTGATGATGATGGGACGATGAAGATGACAGACGATCCCGCAACCGCGATGGCGCAACGACCGGATGAACTCTTCGAGAGAATGAAACCCCCATCATCGAGGAGGGGTGTTTCTGGTGACGATGATGATGATGATGATGATGATGATGATGATGAAAGTTGCATCGTGCACAAAAACGGACCAAAATCCTCTTCTTCTCCTTCTTGGACAACAACTTCGAGAACAAAAATGTGGCTGGAAAACGCTCGAACGCGAACGGAAATCGACCGGAAAACGTGCCACGAAAACAAAGTCTGGCACAGAAGCGCGCACGTGTGGGTGTTTGATAAGGAGAGGAACCGGGTGTTGTGTCAGAAACGGAGCGAGAAGAAAGATACGTTTCCGGGGATGTGGGATATTTCCGCGGCTGGGCACATCGAGTTTGATCCAGAGACGCAAGGGAGGAGGAAGAGGAAAAAGAAGACGAAGGAGGGAGAAGTCTCGAGAGGAGTCGAAGGTGAAGGAGAAGAAAAAAGTGACGAGGACGAGTACGAGGAAGAAATAAGCGAGGAGGAACGAATGATGGAAGAGAGAAAGAAGAAGAACGCGAAAACATCCGACGGAGACGAAGACGACGAAGATTTCATCCACGAGGCGGACAAACACTCCACGCACCCGAACTCGTCTAGAAATACCGCCGCGAGAGAAATAGCCGAGGAATTAGGAATCAATGTCGATCCGAAGCAGCTCACTTACGCGTTCACTTGCGCGGCAAAACAGGCGGACATGGGCGGATGTAACGCCTACGAAGACGTTTACTTCATGCACGGGGATTCGAGCAAAGACGTCGCGGAAACCTTCCCGTTGCTCGGAAAAGCCGAGGTAGATCAAGTCGCGTGGTTCAGCTGGGAGGCGCTCGTCGCCACGTGGAATAAAGAATATTTCGCCAAAAACAAAACCCAGCAGGCGCGGCCTCGGGAGAGGTTTTTACCGAACGAAAATTCCGTCTCCCCGAAATCCAAATCGCTCCTTTACGAGCACGACAAACGAGAACTCACGAGCGCAAAACTCGTCCCAAGAAACGAACAGTACGTCCGCACGCTAGACGAAATGTTCAAATCCGTCGAAATTCTCAGCTCTGGGAAAGTGTCAAACTTGAAATCGAAGTTTGAAAACGCGCGAGACGGGCGTCTCGTTTCGCCGCTGAAAAAGCCGCCGCCGCCCAAGAAGAAGACGAAGAAATAAAAAGCCCCGCCTCGAGAGAAAGAGAGAGAGAACGAGGTTTTGAGAGAGATCACGGAGCGTCCACGGTTGGACGCACAATGCGACATTAGAATGAATACTATCATCGTCGTTTTAAAATGTCCCTCTCTCACTTGCACTTTTCCTCCACAAAATGTCGTCCATATTACTCCCACTTATTACTCCTCCTATTACTACTCCTATTCAGTACAAACCCACCATCGGACCGAGAAAAAGCGTCAGCATCGCGAGAGGAATGAAAACAACGTCATCAACGAACGCTTCTTCTTCTTCATCATCATCATCATCATCGGCGGTGGCGGACGACGAGAAAGAATCCAAATTGGAAACGAAAACCGACGGCGACGACGAGTACGGCGACGCAAATCGACGGACCATTACGCCACCAAAACGCCTCAAAGAAGACGCGAGATGGAGAAAATGGATCGGCATGCCGTCTAAAAATTGTTTGGAGTCCATGCCGATCATTTGCGCGCACTGTAACCAAAAACTCACCGCGAGAGATGTCCCCTATGGGGTGGATGTCTCTAGGTATTCATCGAGAAGAAGAAGCACTAATGTTGAAGATGAGAACGACCAAGAAGAAGAAGAATCAGAGTGGGAATCTATGTTGCGAAGAAAATTTGTCCAACTTTCGAGAGACGCAGAAACGGACGCGTTTCTTTTGCGATCTTCGCGGCGACCGCGACTCGTCAACGCGCGATTGGCGCAGGCGTGTACTCGCTTGCGCGAGAAAGAAGGCAAGTCACTGACCGAGGCGAACGCGATCCTTGGGAGAGGAAAGATGTTCGTTTTGAGTCGCGAGCAGGCGCGTGTTTTAGTGGGGAGGAGTTTAATGCATCGTCATCGAGGCGGCGATGAAGGTGGTGAGGGTGATGATGATGACGATAACGCCGTCCTCGACGCGGGCGCGTATCTGGATATTGGTTCCGGCGAAGGCGAAGTGGCGAGTAAATTGGGCGAATATTTTGGCACAGTCGTGGCAACCGAGACGAGTCCGGCGATGGTAAAGCGGTGCGCGGAATCGCATAAAGATTGGACGGTGTTGGAAACGGGAACAATCGAGGACGTCTGGGAAAAATTTAAGATGCAAAATGCAAGGGAAGAAGAGGAAGGGACGAGCACGAAGAGCGAGGCGGCGAAGAAAAAGGTGCGCGAGCTTTTAGACAAAGAAGAAAGAACAGAGACGACAGAACGCCAACATCAAGGACGCGGCGGCGGCGGCGGCGGCAAATTCGATTGCATCGGGATGTTCAACGTCCTCGACCGATGCGACCGTCCCTTCACCATGCTCTCGCACGTCCGAAATCTTCTCAAACCGAAAACGGGACTCTTCGTCCTCGCCGTCGTCCTCCCGTTCCGCCCGTTCGTAGAGCTCGACGACGGCACGCGCCGCCCACCCTCAGAAAAACTCGACGTCGCCACCCCAACCGCCGCTTGGGAGTACGGTTGCAGAGACTTGTACGAAAACGTCCTCAAACCGAGCGGCTTTGAGATTGAAAAAATCTCGCGAGCGCCGTACGTCAGCGAAGGCGACCATCTCGCCGGAGCGTACGTTTTAGACGACGTCGTCTTCGTTTTGCGAAGAAGTGCCGATGTGTAGAAAGTGTTCGTTTGTGGCCCGGAAAGGCCTTTTAGATTCAGAATCATAACGAGACTTAAATTCTTTGAGAATACTACTCGTCGTCTACCACAGTTGTCACTCGTTTCCATCCAAAGGCACCACAAATCTTCATTCTCTCGTCTCTCCTCTTCTCGCGACGACTCTATCTCTATGAACGACTTCTCCTCTTCTCCTCTCAAAATGACCAAAACCACCACCCTCACGCTCTCCCAAAAGATTTCCCAGTCCATCACCCCGGTTTCGGTCTGTCAAAACTTACCGTTCGACCGGTACGAACGCACGTGCGTGCATTTGCAACGACAACTCGCGGTGTACCGGCTCGAAACGAACATCGTGCAAATCTATCGACTCGGTCTCGGGTTCGTCTCTTTAGTCGAAGAGACGATGAAGAAACACCGCGCGTGGCGAGAAAACGAGATGCGGTTTCAACGGTGGCAACGCGAGGCCGAGGACGTGTGCGGGGAGCTGGAGACGTTGAAAGGGGAGATTAATGCACTGGTTGGGGTGGAAAAGTATTCGCACGCGACATCGACGTTTAAGACGATGAAGCGACCACCACCGGTAGCGAGAGAAGAAGAGACGAGCAAGGACGCTAGGGTGGTGGCGGTGGGGTCGTCGGTGTCGTCAAAGTCGTCCTCAGCGGCGGCGGCGACGATGAGAGCAGTAGGCGCGGGAACGGCGGCGTCGACATCGTCGTCGGCGGCGTCGCGACGAACAGAAGGCGCGGCGGCGAAGAGCGGGAAACACTCCTTATTGAGCGGAGAGGTGATTACGGAGAAGGTGAAAGGGCTGGATATAGGGGTGTCTTCGAATAGTACTAATAACAACAACAGAAACAACAACACTACGGGCGCGAGCGACGCCTCCTTAGGCGATTATCGGTCGCCGGCGAGGTCTCTCATGGACGACGAAATTGGTTACGGCGGTTACGGTGACGGCGCGTTGAAACCGTCGACTCCTCCTCCACCTCCTCCTCTTCCGGTTCCGCCGCCGTCATCGTACGATTCGTACGATTACGTTCCTTCCGCGGGATCGATCGAGTTCCGACCATCCGTCGTCCTCCAACACGCGCAGAAACCACCTTCCTCTTCAGCCGCCTCCTTGGACCACCTCAAGTTGGACAAACGCCTCGAGCTTTACGGTTTGAAAGAGTTCATCGTGAACGGGGACGGCAACTGTCAGTTTCGAGCGATTAGCGACCAATTATACGGCGACCAATCGCACCACGCTTCCGTGCGAGCGGTAGTTATCGGGCAAATGCGCGCCAGACCGGATCGATACGCCGCCTTCGTAGAATCGCCGAGCGACGACAACCAAAACGATACCACCACCGAGCTCGCAAACTACCACGCGTACCTCCGCAACATGTCCAAACCCGGATCCTGGGGCGACCACGTCACCCTCCAAGCCGCCTCCGACGCGTTCGGCCTCCCATTTTGCGTCATCACTTCCTACCGCGATAACTTCGTTCTCGAAATTCAGCCGGAAAAACGCAAACATCATCAACGAGTGAATAATAATAATAATAACGAGGAGGAGGAGAAAGTGCTCTGGATTTCCTTTTGGTCCGAGGTCCACTACAATAGCTTATACCCGATAGATTCCAGTAAGTTTAGTACATAGAATTTGCGTAAGAGCGAAGTTTCAGCGTTGGTTGAGTTAACAGGTATTTTTTAATCAAAACTACGAGGTAACGTATATCAATATTCAGCGTTTCAAGCAACGCGATCAATACAAAGCAAATCATCTCTCAAACTTATATCAGTAGAACGCGTACATGCCTCTTTCCCACACACTTCTTCTTACGGAGAGGACGACGAGGATGCTCTTACCAGCGGCGTCTTTTCATCCACCTCATTATCTCTCCTTCCACTCGCGCTGCTACCGTTGCTATTATTACTATTATTCTCTGTACTACTACTACTACTACTACTACTACTACTACTACTATTACCACCATTTTCACTTCCGATATTACTCTTAGGATCCTCCGCGGTGGAGAATATGGCAATCCCTACGGCTTGAACTGCAAAGGTCCCCATGAAAATAAGCGCTTGCTCGGTGGTAGAAAACCCACCGTCAAAACCAAATAAACGCACCAGGCCGCATAACAACGCTTGTTGCAACAAAATAACGTTGAACGATCCAGCGTCGATGTATTTCAAAGATCTGTACGCCGAAGTGAACGAACAAAATATGACAAACGCGAAAACTATATAAATCATCACGTCGGATTCACCCACCGACTTCAAGAAATTGCCCAACTTCTCCAAGTCCCAATCGTGTTCCCATAACAACGCAACCAACGCCAACAAAGCGCCATAAAAACCAAACGCGGTCAAAATCTCGTTCATATACACTCCATTTTCTATCGCATGTTCTTGCAAAACGTTCGTGAGTGAATTGCAAACCGCCGCCGCAAACGCCAAACTATCCCCCAACGCCGGATTTTTCTGCTCTTCCCCGGGGATGTCGTCGTGTAACTGTTTCTCTTCCTCCACTCCGTCTGATACGACCAATAAAACGAGACCTGCGCACGCAATGATCGCACCAACAACGTGCCTTCTCGTGTACCGTCTATTCATGAAGAAATACCCCACACCGCACGATATTGGAACCGTCGCGCTGAGAAAAATCGTCGCGCTCGTCACCGTCGTGTACTTATACGCCAAGATCGCGGTATAATTCCCACTGAAATCAAACACCGACATCGCAATCAGACTCAGCGCTTTCAGCGTCACACCGAAGCAAAAGTCGTCCTTGTACCCGTACTCCGTTAAACTCTTCTTCTTTTTCTTCTTTTCATCCTCTTCTTCGTCCTTTTTGTTCTTCTTACCCGCTAAGAAAGAGGGCAAAAACTGATACGAGTCGTACTTCTTGTGCAGCGTCAACTTTTTCCCAACCCCGGAGTCCTTCGAGACCATATCTATCCTCTGCTGTTTCTCCACGTCGTCGTTGAAACCGCCCTCCTCCTCGGCTTTCAAAATCATCGGATCGTCCTCGACGACCGCGCAACAACAACAACACCACCACGCCAAATTGATGCCAAAAATCACGTACAAAATCACGTAGTCGATCAGTAACGCGACGTATATCGATTTGTTTCTTTCGTTCAGAACTTTGGACAAAATCGCTTCCGCGGCGTATAACACGGCCGTGATGAACGCGTACGTCGCGCCTCGACCGTAATTGTTATTCGCGGAAGCATTCGATGATGACATTTTGTGTCGTTGAGGGGGGTGTTGTGAAGTGCTTCAGAGAGATAGATCGTGCAGAGATCGTGTCCCCGCGAGGGTGTTACGCTTTTTTTATGGACTCTCGTACGAGACCGTCGAATTAAATAAAAAGTAAAACCAAAAAAAGGAAAAAAAAAGGAAAAAAGAGTGCACGGTGAAAGTTCTTTTCAACAGCGCGATGGCTTTGTGTTTCGCGCGTCTCTCTCTTACTCTCTCTTTCGTCGTCGCACGCGAGGGCAAAGGCGGCTTTATTTAGGACGACGCGTGTCATTATATTCCGAGTCTGAGTCTGATTCTGATTGAAGACACCATCTGACGATGTTCTCTTTCAAGTGGTCGAGAGTCGTGCACATCTCACATGTGAGGAAACGACGGTCGAAGAAGAAAATTTCGCGAATCGCGTTTTCCTCAAAAAACAACAAAGACTTTGACAGATTTGGTCTCCTTCTCGGACGACGATGGATCCTCCTCGTCCTCCTTCTTCTCTCCGAGCCGCTGCGAATACCAAGAGCAGTAGCAGTAGTAGTAACACCAACATCGCGTGCAAATTCTTCCTCGCCGGCGCGTGCGCGAAACCCGAGTGCAAGTTCTCGCACGATGCGAACGACGACCAACGCGCAACGACCTCGAGGTGTCCGTTTTATAAGAAAGGGAAGCAGAACAGTTGCACGTACGGGGATAAGTGTCGGTACGATCACTGCAACGACGATAACAACAACGCGTTGGGGACGATTCAGACGACGACGGCGACGGCGCGACGGGAAAACAGCAGCGGTGGTGGTGGTGGTGGTAATCTCGCGACGACGACGACGAGGATGAACACGAAAGCGCCGAGTTTTGTACCAACCTTTGGGACCGGAGGAGCGGCGTATTTGAGCCAGCAGATGCAAAGGACGAATCTCTCGGGGGGGTCGCAATCAACGTCGTCCTTTGCGGCGGCGTCTTCTTCAGTCGTCGCGGGCGGTGGTGGTGGAGCGAGCGGCGCGTGGCAAAACAGTTCGGTGGAGCACTTGCGCCGGAGCGGAACGACGGAGGAAGCCGCGGAAGAGTTCGGGGGAGACGGCGGGGACGATTGGGGGTACGAGGACGAGTATGGGAACTGGGTGAGCTTTAATACCGGGGAAGGAGAGGACATGGCGGATTTTGTAGCGGCGCAGTTACCGGACGATGACGATTTGTTCTTGGGGATGACGGCGAGTAGCGGCGATTTGCAGGAGTATCAACAACAACAACAACCACCACCACAACAACGACAACAACGCGTTACCGGTGGCGATGGATACGGGTACTACGATCAACAAGGCCAATGGGTCAACATCGAAGATCCGCAAAGTCAGGCGTTTTTAGAGCAGCAGTATCAGTTACAACAACAGCAGCAGCAGCAGCAGCAATATCATCACTTTCAACAACAACAACAACAACAACAACAACAACAACAAAGACAAGTTCCCAGGGACGTAAATGCCATGTTCCGCCCCCTAGAAGTAGGAAACGCGTCGGACCAATCGTACGATCAGCAAAGATCTTTTGATGCGCAAATTGAATGCTCTATATGCTTGGAAAGAGTCGCGGATGAATCTCGCCCGTTTTCGGCGAGACGGTTTGGTTTGTTGGATAAATGCGACCACAGTTTTTGCTTATCGTGTATTCGCGGATGGCGAGATGGTGGCGTACAAGGTAAAGAAGCTGGTGCGATCGCGACCGAACAGGCGAGAATGTGTCCGATTTGTCGCGTCAACTCTTTCTTTATCACGCCGAGCGCTCACTTTCCACGCACGCCGGAGGAGAAAGAAGAGATTTTGAAAAACTATTTGAGCAAAATGAAACAAATTCCGTGCAAGCATTACAACAACGGTCGCTGTCCGTTTGGGACGAGCTGCTTTTATTCTCACGGATCAGGAGAGGTCGATACTGGGGTGAGGAAAACGACGACGGCGGGGGAAGAGCTACACATTTTGACAACGCCGACTTTGGCGGATTACCTCGACGTTTCGAAAAAGGTAGGAGGAGGAGGAAGTCGATGAAGATCGATATGGCTCCTTCGAACACGAGGGAGATACTTGTATTCTAAAAACAAAAACAGTTGTACTACCACATTACATCAAAATACACGAAGACAAAGAACAGTTGTATTCATATCAAGTTTTTTCTTCTTTTGTAGCGTGATGTTTTTATGTATATTTGATTAAATAATGTGATTAAGTTAAGTTGTTTAAGTTGTTCGGTGACATCTCTCTAATATATTATTCCACGTGGTACGCCAAGTTTTGCCCCAACCACTTCTCAACGGTAGCCACGTCCATTCCTTTTCTCGAGGCGTATTCTTCCACTTGGTCCTTCTCAATCTTACCAACGTTGAAGTATTCTGCAGATTTACCGCCAAAGTATAAGCCAGACACAGAGGCCGCCGGCAGCATAGCGAAGGACTCCGTCAACTCGACGCCAATCTCTTCCTTACATTTCATCAAATCCCACATCGTGGCCTTCTCGGTGTGATCAGGTTGCGACGGATACCCCGGCGCTGGGCGAATGCCTTGGTACTTTACCTTCAACAAGTCATCAGCGTTGAGAGATTCATCCGGTGCGTATCCCCAGTGATCTTTACGAACTTGAGCGTGGAGTAATTCCGCGAATGCTTCGGCTAAACGATCAGCTAAAGCCTCCGCCATAATGTACGAGTAGTCGTCGTTGTTCTTTTTGAAAGACTGTGTCAACTTGTCCAAACCCAGACCAGCCGTGCAGACAAACATGCCGAGATAATCGGTAACGTTAGAATCTTTCGGTGCAATAAAGTCAGACAAAGCCATGTACGGTTCTTCAGTATCTTTTTCAGCTTGCTGACGAATCGTGTGGAACGAGCAGCGCTTGCCGGAAGCGGCGTCCTCGCCGTTGTAAACTTCGATATCGTCACCGACGGCGTTGCACGCGTAGAAAGCGAGCAAACCGTTCAATGTCAACTGTTTCTGGTTTTTCATTTGATCTAACATCGCGTTTGCCTCATCGAATAGCTTTTTCGCCTCCTTCCCGACGTTTTCGTCGTTGAAAATTTTCGGGTAGCCTCTGTTCGGGTATCGGCCTCTAAGTTGCCAGACTTGAAAGAATGGGTTCCAATCAATGTACGGGATCACGTCAGCAATCGGGACGTCCTTCAATGCCTTCGTACCTAAAAACTTCGGCTTTACTGGTTTGTGCTCCGCGGAGGAGAAATCTGGCAACGTGACCGACTCTCGCGCTTTCGCGAGGGATAAGTACTTTCGATCTTCGAGACCGGCGAAGAATTCCTCGCGCATCTCCTCGTACGTTTCTTTGATATCATCCAAAAACTCCGGACGTTTTGTCATATCCATGAGAGTTTGAGCAACTGGGACGGCTCTAGACGCATCGAGAACGTGAACGACACCGCCAGAGTACACTGGTGCCATTTTGACCGCCGTGTGCATCTTGGATGTCGTCGCACCACCGATGAGTAACGGAATCTTCAAACCAGCTTTTTCCATCTCTTTCCCAACTGTCACCATCTCGTCCAAAGATGGAGTGATGAGACCGGATAATCCGAGAATATCGGCGTTGTTTTCTTTCACGGCATCAATGATAGTTTGGCATGGACACATCACGCCAATATCTATGACTTTGAAGTTGTTGCACCCCAAGACAACGGCGACGATGTTCTTCCCGATATCGTGCACGTCACCCTTCACAGTTGCAATCAAGAACGTCCCGGCACTAGAGCTCGAAGTATCGCCGGCTTCATCTTTTGCCGCCTGCATAAACGGAAGCAAGTGTCCGACAGATTTCTTCATTACTCGTGCTGATTTGATTACTTGCGGCAAAAACATTTTCCCGGCACCAAACAAATCCCCGACTACGTTCATGCCATCCATGAGCGGTCCTTCAATGATCTCAAGGCAGGATGCAAACGAACCAGACGTTCGGCACTCTTCGGTATCGGCGATGCAGAACTCATCGATACCATGCACGAGAGCATACTCGAGACGTTTACCGACTTTTTCGTTTCTCCAAGCCTTTCCGTTATCTTTCTTTTTCGCGGCACCGCCGGCAGCTTGGCCTTTGCGGCGGAGGTTGCACGGTCCAGATTTCGGGTCTAAAGTCGCCGCGAATTGAAGCATTCTCTCCGTCGCGTTCGAACATCGGTTCAACAAAACGTCCTCGATGTACTCCAAAAGCTCCTTGTCGATATTCTCGTAAACATCTTCTTCAACCTGAGCGGCGTTGACGATACCCATATCCATGCCGGCTTTGCACGCGTGGTACAAAAACGCCGAGTGGAATCCTCTTCGAACAGGCTCGTTCCCTCGAAACGAAAACGCCAAGTTCGAAACGCCACCAGAAATCTTACATCCAGGGCACAAACGCTTAATCTCACGCGTCGCGTTGATAAAGTCAACCGCGTAGTTGTTGTGCTCTTCCATGCCGGTACCGATGGTAAGAATATTCGGGTCAAAGATGATATCTTGCGGGTTGAAGCCAACCTCTTCGACGAGTAACTTGAACGCTCGGCAACAGATGCGAACCTTCTCCGCTTCAGTAGCCGCTTGACCCTCCTCGTCGAATGCCATGACAACCACCGCGGCGCCGTGCGCCTTGACGAGAGCCGCATCCTTCAAGAATTGATCTTGACCAGCCTTCAAAGAAATAGAGTTCATGATGCATTTACCTTGCGAACACTTCAAACCAGCTTCGACGACATCAAATTTACTCGAGTCGATCATAAACGGCACTTTAGAAGCATCCGGCTCAGAAACTAACAAATTCACAAACTTAGTCATCGCGGATTTACCGTCGATTAAACCGTCGTCCATGTTGATGTCAATCACGTGCGCACCATTTTCAACTTGCTTCAACGCAATCGCCAAAGCTTTCTCGAAGTTACCATCAACGATAGCCTTCTTGAAGATGCTCGAACCGGCAACGTTGCACCTTTCGCCCAAGTTGATGAACGATTTGCGCATGTCCTTCTCGTTTGGCTCGTAGTTAAACGGCAACAAACCGGATAAACGCATTTGCTCCGGAACGTCGTGGCGTTGTCTTGGTTTGTACTTCGCCCCGAGTTCGGCCAAACTCGCAATGTGCTCAGCCGTAGTCCCACAGCATCCACCGATGGCGTTCAATAAGTTTTTCTCAAAGAACGTCTCGCAATCCTTGGCCATTTCTGGACCTTTTTGATCGTAGCCGCCCATGGCGTTTGGCAAACCGGCGTTCGGGTAAGCAAAGACCCAGCAATCCGCGCATTTCGACAAGTTGTCAATGTACGGAACCATATCTTGAGCACCCAAGGCGCAATTCAAACCAATCGCGATCGGTTTCGCGTGCGAAACGGAGTTCCAAAACGCCTCGTTCGTTTGACCGGACAAAGTACGGCCAGAGTTATCGACGATGGTACCGGAAACGAAAACCGGGATTTTCTTTCCCCAGTTTGCGAAGTACTTGTTCACCGCAAACAAAGCCGCTTTGGCGTTCAGCGTATCAAAGATAGTTTCCACCAAAAGAACATCCACGCCACCTTCAATCAACGCCTCCGTTTGCTCGTAATACGCTTCGACAATCTCATCAAAAGTACACGCGCGAAACGCCGGGTTCTCCACAGACGGACTCACCGACAACGTACGATTCGTCGGGCCAATAGCACCAGCCGCAAACCTCGGCTTAGACGGATCCTTCTTAGTGAACTCAACGCAGCATTCTTTGGCCAACTTCGCCGCCGCGACGTTGATGTCCCAAACGTCTTGTTTCCTATCCAAAGCGTAATCCGCCTGAGAAATCATAGTCGCGTTGAAAGTGTTCGTCTCGATAATATCAGCACCAGCCGCCAAGTACGCAGAGTGAATCTCCTTGATAACATCCGGTCGAGTCAAAACCAAAATATCGTTGTTGCCTTTCAAATCGTTCTCGTGGTCTTTGTACCTCTCCGCACGGAAATCCTCCTCCTTTAACTTGTACGCTTGAACGGACGTTCCCATCGCGCCGTCGATGATCATGACCCGCTCAGACATGATTTTATCGATAACCGCAAACGCGTCGGACTTGGGAAGTGGATCCACCCACTTCTTGTACGTCGGAACCGGCGGTAACGTCTTTGGATCTGGCGGGGCAATTTTATTCTCCTTGGAATAGTTTTGTCTCGGATCGGCTTCGAATTTTGGCGCAGCCGGTTCTTGACCGAGTCGGCGAAGTTCGCACGGCCCAGACTTAGGATCCAAAGTTGCAGCAAAATCGAGCATTCTCTCCGTAGCATCCTCGCGGCGATTCAACAAAACGTCCTCGATGTACTCCAAAAGCTCCTTGTCGATATTCTCGTAAACATCTTCTTCAACCTGAGCGGCGTTGACGATACCCATATCCATGCCGGCTTTGCACGCGTGGTACAAAAACGCCGAGTGGAATCCTCTTCGAACAGGCTCGTTCCCTCGAAACGAAAACGCCAAGTTCGAAACGCCACCAGAAATCTTACATCCAGGGCACAAACGCTTAATCTCACGCGTCGCGTTGATAAAGTCAACCGCGTAGTTGTTGTGCTCTTCCATGCCGGTACCGATGGTAAGAATATTCGGGTCAAAGATGATATCTTGCGGGTTGAAGCCAACCTCTTCGACGAGTAACTTGAACGCTCGGCAACAGATGCGAACCTTCTCCGCTTCAGTAGCCGCTTGACCCTCCTCGTCGAATGCCATGACAACCACCGCGGCGCCGTGCGCCTTGACGAGAGCCGCATCCTTCAAGAATTGATCTTGACCAGCCTTCAAAGAAATAGAGTTCATGATGCATTTACCTTGCGAACACTTCAAACCAGCTTCGACGACATCAAATTTACTCGAGTCGATCATAAACGGCACTTTAGAAGCATCCGGCTCAGAAACTAACAAATTCACAAACTTAGTCATCGCGGATTTACCGTCGATTAAACCGTCGTCCATGTTGATGTCAATCACGTGCGCACCATTTTCAACTTGCTTCAACGCAATCGCCAAAGCTTTCTCGAAGTTACCATCAACGATAGCCTTCTTGAAGATGCTCGAACCGGCAACGTTGCACCTTTCGCCCAAGTTGATGAACGATTTGCGCATGTCCTTCTCGTTTGGCTCGTAGTTAAACGGCAACAAACCGGATAAACGCATTTGCTCCGGAACGTCGTGGCGTTGTCTTGGTTTGTACTTCGCCCCGAGTTCGGCCAAACTCGCAATGTGCTCAGCCGTAGTCCCACAGCATCCACCGATGGCGTTCAATAAGTTTTTCTCAAAGAACGTCTCGCAATCCTTGGCCATTTCTGGACCTTTTTGATCGTAGCCGCCCATGGCGTTTGGCAAACCGGCGTTCGGGTAAGCAAAGACCCAGCAATCCGCGCATTTCGACAAGTTGTCAATGTACGGAACCATATCTTGAGCACCCAAGGCGCAATTCAAACCAATCGCGATCGGTTTCGCGTGCGAAACGGAGTTCCAAAACGCCTCGTTCGTTTGACCGGACAAAGTACGGCCAGAGTTATCGACGATGGTACCGGAAACGAAAACCGGGATTTTCTTTCCCCAGTTTGCGAAGTACTTGTTCACCGCAAACAAAGCCGCTTTGGCGTTCAGCGTATCAAAGATAGTTTCCACCAAAAGAACATCCACGCCACCTTCAATCAACGCCTCCGTTTGCTCGTAATACGCTTCGACAATCTCATCAAAAGTACACGCGCGAAACGCCGGGTTCTCCACAGACGGACTCACCGACAACGTACGATTCGTCGGGCCAATAGCACCAGCCGCAAACCTCGGCTTAGACGGATCCTTCTTAGTGAACTCAACGCAGCATTCTTTGGCCAACTTCGCCGCCGCGACGTTGATGTCCCAAACGTCTTGTTTCCTATCCAAAGCGTAATCCGCCTGAGAAATCATAGTCGCGTTGAAAGTGTTCGTCTCGATAATATCAGCACCAGCCGCCAAGTACGCAGAGTGAATCTCCTTGATAACATCCGGTCGAGTCAAAACCAAAATATCGTTGTTGCCTTTCAAATCGTTCTCGTGGTCTTTGTACCTCTCCGCACGGAAATCCTCCTCCTTTAACTTGTACGCTTGAACGGACGTTCCCATCGCGCCGTCGATGATCATGACCCGCTCAGACATGATTTTATCGATAACCGCAAACGCGTCGGACTTGGGAAGTGGATCCACCCACTTCTTGTACGTCGGAACCGCGCTCAACCCGCTCGTCTTTGCCGCAATTTGTGGATACTTCTCCTCGTACGTCATCTCCGCCTCGGGGTCGATCGGTTCTTCCCAGTCTCTCAAGTTCATCGCTTTCAAAGCGTACGAACCTAAAATCCCAACCGGAATGGACAAGACCGCCATCGCCGCCAAGACGATCGCGAGGAGTAAAATCGCCGGCGCGAGACCGAGAATATACAACGTCGCTTTTTGCGGATCGCGCTTCATGAGGTTCAGCGCTTTCTGGTAGTTCACCTTCGCGGAGACGAGAGGTAACTTCGCCATCTTTTCTCTCTCTCTTTACTCTTTAAAAATGAATATAAACGAACTAGTTCGCAACAAACCTCTCTCTCTCTCTCTCTTTTCTCCGGGGTTTTCGTCTCGACGCGTCCAAATAACAACGCGTAAAACGTCTCGCTCGATGTGTGAAGAAGCAAATCCCGATGGGTTTCTGAACGATGGGTTATCCGGAAACGACGGCCACGAAACGACAAAAAAACCCTAAACTCTAGTTTTGTTTTTTTTCCTCTTCTTGTGTTTTTTTTACAGAGAGAGGAGGACTTGAGGCACGATGTGGGTGGTGGCAACTCTTTATATAGAGTAGTACTTTAGGCGTACGTAATAATGGCAGAAAAGGAGCACTTTGCGTCGCGTGTTTTCACAAAAAAGCGCCAATATTTACCACGCGTCTATTTTCTTCCTTCCTCTTCCGATGGGCGCGACTTGTTTCGCTTGCTCCAATCGTTTCTTTTGGAACTTTTGCTGCCTCTCTCGAAAGATGTGCGGGATATCCTTCCCGGTTCTTTTCATTTCTTCCTTGTAGGAGGATAAAACCGCTCGGACGTCGGCGACGCCGAGACGAACTATGGATTCTAGAAACGGCATGAGGTCGAGCAATGCGGTATCGGTCGAACCGTCTTCGTATCTCCAAGGCTGAATCGGAATGACGTTTTCCGGGTTCATCTCCGCCGATTTTGGTTTCGAACTTATGTACAATACTCTCTCCATATCCCTGTTTAACTTGGATAAATCTCTTATGTATTCTCCGTGTTTATATTGCGCCGATTCTCTATATAAACGGTGCGTGACGTACCGTTTTGGGTCCAACCGTTCTAAAATCGGCTCACCGTATGTCAAGAGTTGGTCGGTGAATACAACCATCTCGTAAAATTGCGCCAAGTGCTCTAAAAACGGATCCACTCCCGGTCGCTTAAACACTCGCCACCCTCTCTCTCTGTTCCAATTCGAGTTAATCAAGGTGTCGTCCAAATCCAAAACTAAAGTGTGAGGAATATACATCGCGTCCGGAGGATGGTCCGGCAACAACTTATCGCTAATCGGGTCTAAATAATGGCTCGATTTCTCATCGATAAACTGGCGAAACTCCAGCAAATATTCCGCGAACCGTTGCGCTCCCGGTACCGCGATTTCTTTCTCAAAATCTTTCCCCTTCACTTTCTTCTCCAACTCTTCGGTCGTTTGCACGTAATACGACGCGCCGGCTACGGCGGCTACCGCGGTGGCGCACACCAGCGCCACCGCCGAGAGGAAATCAAAAGCTTGACCAATGGGACCTTTCGGTTTCGCATTCGCCGGATTATCCGGGTCTGGGTCTTCTTCTTCTCCTTCTTCTTCTTCTTCGAGAATCGTCGTCGATGACGACGACGACGACGACGACGACGATGGCGACGACGTCATCGTCGTCTTTGCTCTCCGCTTATGATCATGATGATGATGATGCTGATGATGAAATTCTCTCTCTAAAAATGTTCTCGAACAATAATGTTGGCTCGCCGCCGTCGTTGAAGAAGAAGAAAAACTCCGTCGTCGCCGCGCGTTCGAATAATTAGACGAAGACGCGATGGGAGCAGCGGAAGGAGACCCCCCGTCCTCCTCCGCGAAAGCAACCCCGTCGCGCCTCCTCCACCGCGGAGTGTGACGCGCGTTCGTCGTCTTCACCGAAGAAGAAGAAGAAGAATCAGAGCGCAAAAATTCTCCCCCGACGGGGATGGAAGATGAAGAAGAAGAAGAACAAGAATGCATCTGGACGATGGACGCGAGGAGACGCCTCCTCGCGCCTCGTCGCATCATCATCATCATCTCTCTCTCTCTCTTATCCTCTTTCTGTGCGCAAAAGTCTTCCGTGGTATTCGTGCCGTGCAGAAAAGCAAACTTTGAGGCGTTCTGGAGCGTTTCCCGCTCGTTTGGAATGGAGAAAAAAAGCAGAGGTTTTAAATTCACTCTCTTTGTCGCCACTTTCTGAGACGCAGAGAGAGAGAGAGAGAGAGCGCGCGCAAACGATCGACGACTTCATACCGGCGACGCTCGTAACGGTCGCGAGAAGGAGGCGCCGTTTTCTGCGTTTCTCTGAGAGAGAGAGAGCGAGAGAAAGAAAGTGAATTGAACGAAGAACGCTCTCGGGAAAGTGCGCGAGATGGGGAACAACAACAGCACGCAGAACAACACCACCCGAGGAGGAGGAGGGCAAGAGGAGAACGACGACACCTCTTCCCTCGAGGGCGCTTTTTCGCAAGGCGGTGGGTCGAGTCATCACAGCACGTACGAACACGGACCGGTGACGCAAACCGTACCGATCCCGGGCGCGCAAAGTTCGCACCTGAATAACATCACCGGTGGGGGGTTTGGAGGCGGGAGAGGAGGAGGAGGAGGAGGAGAAGCGCTGGAACCGGCGCTGGTGCCAGTCGCCATCACGTGTGCGTCCTGTTTTTCGCCCCGTTCGTCAGAGTTTAGTATGCGACGTTCGTTTTATCGAAGTCGTCGTTTACCTCGTCGTCCTCTTCGTCAGGGGGGAGGAGGTGTTTTTACCCTAGATGTGTCTTTTGTGTTCGCGAGCGGTCGGTACGGACGACGCGCTTCGGCCGATGCGGTTTTTCAAAAGGATGCGTTTACTCTCGTTCTTAATTCTTCTCGTGTTCTTTTTACTCACGCTCTCGCATCTCTCTCTCTCTGTGTGTGTCTACCCTTCGCGCATTTTTAAAACGAACAGGGACGCAAGGCGGTTCGGTCGTGGAAGTGGAAGGCTCCTTCGACGGATGGCAAACGCGGACGCAGCTCCATCGGTCTGGGAATAGAGAGTTTTCGGTGATTAAATCGTTTCCACCTGGGGTGTATCAGTATAAATTTATCGTCGATGGAGAGTGGATGTACGCGCCGGATCAGCCGGCGATGTACGACGAGATGGGGAACGTGAACAACGTGTTGGAGGTGCAAGAGTACGTGCCGGAAATTTTAGATAATTTGGACCATTTCGCGGTACCGAGTAGTCCGAAGGAGAGTTACGACGATTATTTGTTTTACGGGGAGGATTTTAGTAAAGAACCGCCGGCGATGCCGCCGCAGTTGAAGTTGACGTTGTTGAATATGCCGCCGATTCCGTACGCGCCGAATTTGTTGCCCAGGCCGCAACACGTGGTGTTGAATCACGCGTACGTAGATCAGAGTAAGGCGAACCAAGGATTGAGCGTGATTGGAACGACGCATAGATATAGAGCAAAGTACGTAACGATAGTGTTAATGAAATCCTCGAACTCTCAAGATTGTTGATGACGAGGGGATTGATTTAGTTTTTGTATTTGAAAGTTTTAGCACACAACACAATTTTTTCCACTAGACGCATTCCGCATTTTTGCATCGTTCCGCGCATTCGTCCGAGAACTCGTACACGAAACCAGACGCATCGTTTGGGCACGTCCAACCTTCGTTCGCGAAGAACGATTCACCTGTTACTTCGTCGATTCGTTCCTTAAAAAACGCGTGCTTCTCAATCCGCGCAACGTCCAAACGGCGATCGGGGGTCCACTGTAAAAGCCTTCGAATTAAACGAAGCGCCCAGGCGTTGGGTAATCCAAGTCGCAGCGGGTCGCGGAGCTTGATTCTTCGCATGATATTTTCTTCGAGACAAGCGCCGGAATACACGCTACCGTTACCGCGGTTATCGATATCTTCCTTATCATCTTCGCTCTGTTCTTCGTTTGATTCGCCAGGACGAGGATACTTCGCGTCGTCTCGAACGCTCGATTCAACGCCACTGTTTACGCCAAAGTTAGCGTAGGACGGCGCAATACACATAGATAGCATTGCTCTAATTCTGTTATATGCCAGTCGTGTTTCCGCGCTCGCGTCGCGCAATGAATCGTCCCGTCGTAATCGCTCTCGCTTGCCGGCATCGCTCGTCGTCGCGAAACCGTTGTCGTCCCAAACGCGTGAAGTTCCTAGAGCTAAAACCTCCAAGTATACAATCCCGAGCGACCACGCGTCATACATTTTATACTTCTTAATATCAAACGACGAGAGCGTGTGATGCTCGGGGTGTTGATTTTTCGCGCGAAATAAAGACTCGGGAGGTGCGAAATCAGGCGTTTCTTGATCCGAGTTCGGCCCGAGCGGACCGAACAACGTATCGAAGGATCCCGCATCCACCGCAGATCCAAAGTCGCCTATGCGCACATCGCTAACCGCGACCGTCGAGGAAAAAAGGGCGGAGGAGGACGGAGGAGTTCCGGTATCGCCGTTTTCAAATGCTATGAAAACGTTCGCAGGCTTGATGTCGCGATGCGCCACGTTCGATTGGTGAACTTTCGCAACACCGCGCGCGATTTCGAGCAAAATTTCACGCAAAGCATCTCTTTGGGGGAAAGAAGTAGGCGCCGTGGAAGCGTTTTCATCTCTCGAGCTACCCGAAGTTTCATTCTGGCGTGCATTAAGAATCTCGTTTCTCGTTCTTCTCCCGTTTTCATCGGCAATTTTGCGCTGCTCGATCCACCACTCTGACGGTCGCAACATTCCGCCTTGACCTTCTTCGTACATCAATCGATCCAACGAAGTTCCTTCGTCTCTAAACGCTAACCATAACTCCTTTTCTTCGGAAGATGACGAATCTGACGTTGTCGTTGTCGTTTCGAATGCGCGATGAAAACGAGCGACATTTGGAGTTACGTCACAAAATAAATTTCCAAAGTACATTTCTCGGCTTCCAGATCTCCGCACATCGTCTCCTCTTTCGACAAATATGCGTTTAATGACGAAAGAAGAACTCGCATCATTCTCTTCGAAATCGCTCGAATCGCTCTCCAGACTCTCATCATTTGCGCTCGTGCGACATTGTGGCGTGAGTGTGCCGACGTCGAAAGCTGTCGCTCGCCACACTTCACCAAAATGACCTTTTGCGAATACTCTTTTACGGTTCGAGCGCGTAGTATCTTCGCGTTGCGCAGGTGTCGATGTAGGTACGAGCACGACATCCTCTTTCAACTCTCTTTCTTTCTCTTCTTCTTCCACTGGTGCCGTTGAGAAGAATACGGAGGATATGCCGCTCTTCGCGCGAAGCCACCAATTCGAAAGAACTCCATCGGGAGGCGGCGTTTCCACTTTCATCGCGGCTCTTTTTCTGTGCTCGCGCGAGGAAGCTGGCGCAATCATGAGCATTGCAAACGCTTTATCCGCGTCTGTCAATTTGATCATTTGTTTTTGCGCTTCTCCCACACTGTTTCCCTCGGGCAATGCGCCGGATGCCGAAGAAAAATAGCTTCCATCAAAGTCAAAATATTCGCCGTATTCGTATAAATCAGCGTTCCAAGGAATTTCTATGGCCTCTGAATAGGACTGGTATCCTTCGCCTCCCACGATATACTTTTGCACGATGTCTGATCCTACTCTTCCCTCTCTCTTGTCCCCTTCGTTGCCGAGCAAGACACCGTCGTGATAATTCTTTATTGGACCGTTACTCAATGCGACGATTTCGTTCAACCGAAAGGCGTTGGCGATTACCGCACCGGGTTTCGGGTCGATTGAAAAAATGCGGCCGTCGTTCCGGCGCCGATCGGCAACCGTGAGGCGGTTTGCGTCCGCTTCTTCATTTTCGGCGCGTGATGTTTCGATCTTAGCGTACATGATCTCTTCTTGTTCTTCTTCTGAATTTAACGGTATAGGCTCTTCCGCGACATCTGGGAACTTAATGGCTGCTACCGCTACGTTGTCTTTGCTTCCCATCGCGATTGCCATTTCACACGTCAATCGAGCGTTCTTTGCCATATCGATATTTTCTCCAAAACTTCGGATGTCCGCCCACGCTTCTATTGGAAATACCTTCTCATCTGGTTCGAGCTCGACTTCGCCGTCGACTTTCAATTCCACCAGATCGCTGTTGAATATATCATTCTCTGGCGGTTGTTCGTTACTATTGAACGCCTCGTCGTCCTCCGGACTCGTTTCATGCTCCTTTGCCTTCGCGTCTTTGATAGCATTCATCCGATTTGGCACCGGTTTCAATGCAATCGTTGACGTTTCTAAACGAGATCGTCTTCGTTTAATGCGTCTTCTCACGGTGGCCGTGTCCACATCCCCAAATAAAATCTCGCACAGTTCGTTCATGAACTGTCCGCTTTCCCCCTCGTCTTCTGCTTTTTCGATGACGCCGTCCGACACGAGAACGATGCCGCGTATTCTTCTTCTCGCCCGACTCTTTCTCTTTGGAATCGGCGAGGACGATGGAGAAGAAGAAACAGACAACGAATCCTTCTCTCCATTTCCGCTACTACCTTCTCGTCTCCTTTTTCTAATTTCTTCCGCGCGTTCGCGAGGATTACTCGCGTATTCTAAACCCCTACCGCTACCGCTACTACTCTCTTCCTTCTCCCCCTCCTCATCCCACCTCTCCGCGAATTCCTCAAAACGCACCGTCCTTGTTTCCGCTTTTGCTCCGCCAACCCCTCGGCTTTCAAAATCCCCCAACGCCCGGGTGACCAAAATCCCCTCCGCTCGGTCCCCGGTCACGACGCCGCCCATCTTCCTTACCCTTTCCGCTTCCTCCAAACTCGCTTTCACCGTGTGATCCCTCGTGATTACCTTTGCCTCGTTTCGAGTGCTTTCACACGCGTACGCTCTCGAATCTCCAACCCACGCGAACGAGGCGCGCGACAAATCGGGAGGAATCAGAGCGACCAACGCCGTCGATCCGCCAACGCGCAAACCATCCCCCGCCGAAGCGTCTGGGTTGGCGCCATCCGTCATCTTCCTCTCGATGGTCTCGTGAACGTCTCGCAACGCCATCTCCAACGCCCGTCGTTCCCTTCTTTCTTCCATCTCCACGTTACCATCATCGTCGCCCGTCGTGCTCATCTCACCCTTCGCAGAATAGTCCTCGTCCTTCATAAACCGTCCTTCCTCTTTCTCGAAAAGTCTCCCCTCCACGCTCTCCGCGACGAGTTTCCTCGCCTGCGAGCTCACGAAGCGTCCGTCGTGTCCATCAAACACCGCCGCGACCAAAAACTGCTTTTTACCAACCCCCATTCTTTCTCCTCCCTCTTCTTCGAGTTCCCTCGGTGCTTCTATTGTAGCGCACAGCGTTTCGTCCTCGTTGGACGCGCGTCGACCTTTCGCGTTCGCGTGGAAACATCTCGGGACTTCTTCATCTTCTTCTTCTTCTTCTTTGTTGTTGGTGTTGTTAGGGGATGCGATGCCGTTGACAACAACAACAACAACACAACACAAACACAGAATGAAAACACGCCACCACGCGAGATGATGCGACGACCGCATGGTCGCTTCTTCGCAGCAACACTCGCGCGGCCTCTTTTTCGTCCTTTTTGCGGAGGAGAGCTTTTACGCGTGCCGTGTGTTTGCGCGTTTGCGAGTTTCTTTTTTATAGGGGAAATTCAAAGAGATACGAATGCCTCATTTTTCTACGCGCGCAACGAACACTCGCGACGAGAGAGAGAGACGTACTAAGAAAACGAGAGATACACAGATGGTGCGACAAAAGAATCCGCACCCGAAACGCGCGGAAAACGCGAGGACGGTGGTGGTCGCGAGCGACAGAGAGGAGCGAGAAGCGCGAGAGTTTCGAGAAGAAGAAGAAGAACGAGTGTTGTGTTTGAGAATACCTGATTATGATGATGATGATGAGATGGACGAACAGATACGAGAAGAAGAGATGACTGTTAGGAAAGGATGGAAGAGAAAGAGAACGCAACAACATGAATGCGATGTTTGCGAGAAGGTGTTTCAATATCCATCCAAGTTGGCCAGACACATGCGTATTCACACGAACGAGAGACCGTACGAGTGTGATGTGTGCGATAAAGCTTTTCGTGAATCTGGTCATTTGCAAACTCACATGCGTATTCACACGAACGAGAAACCGTACGAGTGTGATGTGTGCGAGAGGTCTTTTCGTCATTCTAATGCTTTGAAAGATCACATGCGTATTCACACGAACGAGAAACCGTATGAATGTGATGTGTGCGAGAAACGTTTTCGTCAATCGGGTGATTTGAAAAGCCACATGCGTACGCACACGAACGAGAGACCGTACGAGTGTGATGTGTGCGATAAAGCTTTTCGTGAATCTGGTGATTTGAAAAAGCACACGCGTACTCACACGAACGAGAGACCGTATGCATGTGATGTGTGCGATAAAGCTTTTCGTACATCTAGTCATTTGAAAAGGCACGCGCGTAACGTTCATTAGCTCTTTTAGTTTTAGTTATACTACAGTCAAATGTGTTCAAGAGTAAAAACAACAGAAAAATTCCCCCCGCTTCTTCGCCCGCGTACACAAAAGCAAAAACTTCCGCGACGACGACGACGACGACGAGCAGATGCCGTCGTCTCGCGCCCTGTTCGAATCCGGCGTCCTCCTCTGTTTCCTTCTCGCGTTCATCTCGCTCGTTTCCGAGGGCCAGTTTGCCGCGTTGTACGGTAAGAATGGCCTCGTCCCTTTGAAACAGTTAAACGACGAGGGGCTGTTATTCTCATCGATATCGTCTTCAGATAATGTTGATTCAGCAGCAGCGCAGGGAAGAAGTTTCGCGGCGCTTTATCGCAAGACGTTCGATTTGATGCGAAAGACAAACTATAACGTCGTCTGGTTGGCTGCTTCGTTGCGGTTTCACTCGTACGAGAAATTCATGGAATGCGTTTTGTATCTAGGGGTCACGCTGACATTTTATTGGTTGATGGTGGATGGACGAGGAAGAGGAGGAAGAGGCGGCGGCGGGAGAAGAAAATGGTACCATTTCGCGTTCTTGGTTTGGACGTACGGGTCGATGGTGGATATTGGAGACGCGTTTCTCTCTTTTCAGTGGGATGTTTTACTCTTGGAGTGCGGGATCGGATGCGCGGTTGGCGCTGTGTTATTTCCACCGAGGAAGAGGACGAGTTCGGTCGAGGAGGAGAACGAGGATGCACAATATGCGTGGATCCCGCGAGCGATTCTGTACAAATTGATGCTGATGAGCGGCTGCGTGAAAATTCAATCGAAGTGCAAAACGTGGTTAAAATTAACCGCGTTGGAGTATCACTTCGCGACGCAGCCGTTGCCGACTGGGTTGTCTCGATTGATTGCCAACGGGGTGAGTCCGAGGTACAAGAAGATTGGCGTGGCGTTGACGTACGTCGCGGAAGGACCGATGGCGTTTCTGATCATCGCGCCGACAAAAATGGCGAGAAGAGCAGCGTGTTTAGGGCAGATTTTGTTTCAGGTTGGCATTATATTGAGTGGGAACTACGCGTATTTCAATCTTTTGACGATCGTGTTATCGATGGCGAGCTTCGCCGGCGGCGAGAGGAAGGTGGTGAAGACGGTCGACGAGAAAGAAGAAGATAAAGGTAATGATGGAGAAGCCGCTCGCACGCTCGAAAAGAACAAAGCAAAAGCCTTGCCCGTGTTGCAACACTCGATGGCTATGATTGCGACGCATCTCTCGCTTCTGTTTTTCATTATATGCACGGTGAACATGTTTGCACCGGGTAAAGATGGCGTGAAACTTCGCGCGTCCTCGAAGAATGTGAATAAACGCTTGACAAAGTTCCTCGACGTCGCAGTTCCTGTATCGAGAACGTATTTGATTTTAATTGCCGTACCTTTGACGTATGCATATCGCGGTTTTCTGGCGAAAGCAACGAAGAAGGAAAAAGAAAATAACGAAGAGAGTTTTAAGATTTTCACGTTGCGGAGATGTCGCGACGTTTTGTTGATGGCGTACTTGCTCGTCGTAACGGCGCCGATGCGTGAGATTGCGCCGAACAAACAAATTGCAAAGGCGCATCCTTTGCTCCGGGCCAACGCTGAGTTTCTCGATACGGCGACGAGCTCGATACAGCGACACATGCCAACGCCTCTGAGACGCATTTCTTCCGGATATGGATTGTTTCGCTCGATGACCGGGGTCGGCGAAGACGGAAAAGTTGCGCGCCGCGAAATTATTTTCGAGATTGCGCCCGACGCCGACAAAGTCGAGGATGTGGAATGGACCGAACTCACGTTTAAGTATAAGCCGGGCAACGTGAAAAAACGTCCGTCATTTGTAGCGCCTCATCAACCGAGATTGGATTGGCAAATGTGGTTTGCAGCTTTAAGAGGCGACGGCGTCTTTCAAGATGCCCGTTACCGGTGGTTTTCAATGTTTATCATTCGCATATTACAAAAGTCGCCAGAGGTTTGGAAAATATTAGACCCGTCCATGCAAAAGCACATGAATGCGACGACCTATCTGAGAATATCGATGTTTGAGTACGATTTCGCGCCGAAAAAAGAAGAAGGCGATGATGTTTACGTGCGGAAGAATCTCGGCGAGCTACTGCCGCCAACGCATCTCGGTTCCCCTGAAATTGAGGGACTCCTAAACATGGCTGGACCGATAGATTACGAAAAAGAGACGCCCGCGTTATTAGAAATTCCAGATGTGGATGCCGTCACGTTTGTTGTGAGCGTTATGGCTGTCATATTTGCTTCGCACGTTTTTTACAACTCTAGGAGAAAGAGAAATAGAAGAAGAAAACTAAAGGTGAGTTAAACTTTATATAGATAAGAAAATAAAATAGAGGGTTGTTGAAATCAAATATGCGAGACAGTAAAAGTAGAACAAAGGTTGTCGTGATTCAACCTCCGCTCGTCGCAAGTCGTCGCTGAAACCAGTTTTATGTTGGCTAAATTTTGAGGGATATCGAGCATTCTTTGAGCGCCTCGGATCCTAGATACATCAGCCGAAAAAGAAAAAAAACAAGAGAAGGAAAACATTTTAACTCGCTCGTACCTTAGTGAGTTTACTTCATCCCTCTCGGGGAATCTCCTCCGATGCTCATTTTTGCCGGCGAAGTCATCATCACCATCCCTCCGGGCGACCGCGGGACCTTTGGAGAATCACTCCCTCCTCCACCGCCACCGCCAGATTCATTCTCTCCGCTAAATTCTACATGTTTCTTTGCTAATATCTCCCGAATCATCTCGTCGCTCTCGTCGCACAACTGCGTCGCCAACCTCGGATCTCTCGAAGGTAACGAACTCCTCGTCGGCTTACACTCGCTATAATATACCCCTGGAGGTAACCCACTATTCGTCAAACACAACAAAACCGTCGCCGAAGCTACTTCTACGCTGACCTTTGTAAACGGCGCCACCAACGAGTGTACGATAGATCCTCCGAAATATTCCCCAAACTGTTTCGACAACTCCTCGCCAAACTGCCCTGGATTCACCGCAAACGCTCTCACGCCATTCACCGTTTCCGAAATTCTCCACGCGTGTAAAATTGGACACAATTTCGATTGTCCGTAACTGTTAATCGCTGAATACCCATACGAGCTATTTAAATTCTCAAAATCAATCCCTCGACTCGGTTTCGTCGTCCCTCTTCGCACTCGATACGACCAATGGTGCGCGTTGCTCGACACCAACACCACCTTCCCGTCGTTTCCGGCAACCGCCGCGGTCCTCGTCAACTCGTCGCTCAAAAACGACACCATGGCGTAGTGACTCAGATGGTTAATCGCGAAGTGCGTCTCCACCCCGTCCGGTTTCGTCAACGCAAACGGTTGCACGACCACCCCCGCTAAGCACAAAATCCCATGCAAAGGCAACGCTAACTTTTGAAACTCTCGGCAAAAAGACTTCACCGAGTGCACCGAACTCAAATCGCACTTCAATATCGTCACTTCTTTCATCGTTACCTTCTTCTTCTTCTTCTTCTTCTTTGGCTTCTCCTCGTCCGCCTCTTTCTCTTCGTCCTTTTCTTCTTCATCCTCATCCTCATCATCTCCTTCATCCTCTCCTTCAAAGTCTTCCTTCTCCATCTCTCCCACGAACGCGCTCGCTTTCTCCACGTCTCTGCTCGCGAATATCAGTTTGCACCCTCTCGCGCGTAAAATTTTCGCGCACGCTCTCCCCAACGTCCCCGTCGCTCCGGTGAGAATAAACGTTTTCGACGCCAAATCGGACACCGATTCGGTCACGTCCATTCCCGTCGCGGTCGCGGGGAAACTTTGCCCCGCGGCGGAAAGTTTTACTTCGACGGAAGCGTTTTGCCATCCTCCGAAGCACTGAGAGAACCCGAAATCGATCGAGGAGCACGCGGACGTGAAGGAACTCATTCTTCGCGAAGAGCGTTTTGCGCGGACGAGAGGAATTCAATCGAAAGGATGATTTTACTACAAAACAACTCTATTTTGTGAGAGAGAAAGAACGAGAGCGCAGAAAAGCCCACGGATTCCTGTCTGACGCTCCCTCGAAGGGTCCGCTTCTTCGTCCTTCGAATCGCGCGCTTTTCTCTCCGAGTTTTCCGCAAAGGAGCGCACGGTTCGTTTGGGGAAGTAATGAGGAGATTTTCAGCTCGAAACCACACAAAAAACACCCGAAAAGGGTGCGCATAAACGCATGACATCTCTCTTTTACTCTCTCTCGGTCGCGAGATAAACACCACAAACGCGAAGCGGGGCACATACAATGGGTCCAAACAGAGGCGGCGGTCGACGCACCGGCGGCGGTGGCCACCAGAACGGCCAGAAAGAAATGAGCAAAGAGAAAGTCAAGATGCAAAAAGAAAAAGAGGAAAAGATGAAACGAAGAAGAGAGAGTACCGCTACCACAGAACACGGACGAGGAGGAAACGGAGGACGAGGAGCAGGACGAGGAGGAGGCGGACGAGGGAGTGGGACATCGAACGCGAGCGAAAAGATTGACATGACGAGCGCGCAGCAAAATATGGTTGGGAATTTGATTAGCAGTTTGAGCTTGACTGGTGGGCGAGGAGCGAGCGCGGGCGGTTCGGCGAGTTCTGCTATTCGCACGGACGTGGACCAAGACGACGTGGATAGAAAATGTTTCGAGGAGTTGACGAGGAAAAAAGGATTCGCGGAATCGCAGGCGAAGAAGGCGATGGAGAAGACGACGGCGCAAAGAGCGAAGGATGGGGATTTGGCGCAAGGGTTCAACGAGCAAAAGAAACGCAGAGTACATCGAGCCATGGATTGGTTGATTTTGAACTGCTCGTACGAGGAGTTACCGGAGGCGTTCAAGAAAAGCGCGAAGGAGGCGAGGGATTCGAGGAAGAAGAAGAAGGGAGGAGAAGAGGAGGACGACGAGGACGACGAGGTTGGCGCGACGGCTTCCTCTTCCTCGAGGGAAACGGACGTGACGAAGGAGTTGTTTTTTGCCGGTTTCGGGAAGAAGATTGCAAAGATGGCCGTTTTGAACGCTCGAGGAGAAGAGAATAAAAAAGGCGACGTCGCGTTGGATGATTTGCTGTCGGCGATGAGCGAGAGTTTGAAGAAAACGGCGCTGAAAAGAGCGAAGCTGGCGTTCGCGGAATCTGGATTAGAAGACGCCTCGAAAGAACGAATCGAAGAGATTCTTCTCGACGCGAGAAGGGAAGAGTTGGCGGATATTGGTGGATTAGATGTAGAGGATATTGAGGACGATAATTTCGCGCAGTTTGAAATACAAATGAAAGGCGTCGTCTCGCTCGGGAAGAAGAAACCTACGCACGCGACGCTTTCGTTGGATTTTAGAAGATCGAAATTGTACCCTTTCGAGCCTCCGAGAGTACATTTTACGCACCCGACGCTCACGTTTGGAAGACAAGCGGCGGTAACGCGGGCTTTGGTGGAAGTAAGCGCGAGTGAGGAGTATTTGGGCGAACCGATGTTGGACGGATTGATCGATTGGCTTTCCGGGGATGGACCTTTGGATGCGATGGAAAAATACCGCGTAAACGCCGAAACGTTGATCGATGCGTATTACGAAGACGACGAAGAAGAAGAAAACGAAAACGAAGACGACAACAATAAAGGAGGAATTCTGCGACCGAAAACATTAACAAATGCAGTTCCGACTACATCAAACAAAGGAGCTCCTCTTTCCCAAAACGACCGTCTGAAAATTCAAAGCGAACGGGATAAGAAATTTGCGGAACAAAAGAAAGCGATGTTAAAACACGAAGCGCAAACTCAATCTCAACGCGACGCGGAAGCACTGAAAAACTTACAAGTCTTGGGCGAGCGCATTCAAATTGAAGAGGCGAAAGCTTTGACTTTGCCCAAAAACGTGGAAACTTCGAAAGCTTTGAAGTCGCAGTTAGAGAACAAATTGATGCAGAAAGAGAGCGATCCGATGATGAAAGTTCGAGAAAGGTTACCTTCGTGGTCGAAGAGACACGCGCTCATCGAAGCAATCGAAAGAAACCAAGTCTGTGTCGTCGTCGGGGAAACTGGATGCGGTAAAACGACGCAACTCCCGCAATTTATTTTAGATAACGAAATCGCCAAGGAGCGCGGCGCGACGACGTCGATCATATGTACACAACCGCGGAGAATTTCCGCTACGTCTGTCGCGCGTCGCGTTGCTCAAGAGCGAAATGAAACGATTGGGAAAACTGTTGGTTATAGCATTCGATTAGAATCGAAACAATCCAGAGAGACGAGAATCATGTTTTGCACTACCGGGGTATTGTTGCGTCGACTGACCGAAGACCCTTTGCTAGCGAAAGCGACGCACATCGTCGTAGACGAAGTCCACGAAAGAAGCTTGGATTCCGATTTCTTGCTCGTGTTGCTGAGAGACGTTCTACCGCACCGGCCGACTCTGAAAGTGATATTGATGTCTGCGACGCTTGACGCGGGACAATTTCAGAGATATTTTAAAAAGGCGTGCGTTTTAACAATCCCAGGCTTCACGCATCCGGTCCAAGAACACTTCCTCGAAGATATCTTGAACGCGACCGGATATCAACCGAAACACGGCTCCGAATATTGCATTCGCATTCCAAAGATGAAATATCGCGATCAAATTCAAATGTCGCCGGACGAAGTTCGTTTTCACGAATCTCTCAAACGAAGCGGGAGATATCCCGAAGGCGTTTTGCACGCGTTGCGTAACTTGGACGAGGAGAAGATCAATTACGAGTTGGCGGTGGAACTATTGGAAAAAATCGTGCAAACGACTCCGCAAGAGGGCGCGATTCTCGTCTTCATGCCCGGTCTCGCAGAAATTCAAAAGTTACACGAGTCTTGCGCCGCTTCGCGCGTTCTGTTCAAAGCGACGGATAACGGTACGTATCTCATTGCTTTGCACTCCGCGTTGGCAACGTCAGAATCGACTATCGCTTTCGATAAACCCAAAAGTAAGTCGAGCAGGAAAATTATCATATCGACAAACATTGCGGAAACTTCGATAACGATCGACGACGTCGTATACGTCCTCGATTCCGGTAAAGTGAAAGAAAACGGCTACGATCCGAGCACGCGCATGTTACAATTGAAAGAACAGTGGATTTCGCGAGCGTCTGCGAAGCAACGACGCGGAAGAGCTGGAAGAGTCCAACCCGGACAGTGTTATCGCTTGTACTCGCGGAGATACCACGACGAAGTATTCGCCGAACGTCAAGAGGCAGAAATCAAGCGCGTACCTTTGGAAGGTTTGTGCTTACAAATTCAGCTGCAACGCATGTCCGGCGGTATCTCTGGCTTTCTCTCGCGAGCATTAGAACCTCCAGAGTCAAACGCCGTTGACGTTGCCGTGAAAACTTTAAAAAGGCTAGGCGCTTTAGACGATCGCGATAATTTAACGCCTCTCGGCGCGCACTTGGCGAATTTACCCGTCGACGTTCGGGTCGGTAAAATGTTACTCTACGGATGCGTGCTTGGATGCTTGGATCCAACGCTCACAATTGCTGCCGTGCTCGGTTCGCGATCTCCATTTCTCTCGCCGCTCGAAATGCGAGAAGAAGCCGACGAAGCCAAAATGCAATTCAGCGATAACGACTTCAGCGACCACTTGACGATTCTGAACGCGTACAACGCGTGGCGAGAGGCGAAAAATAACGGCAAGAATTTCGAGAAGGATTTTTGTCGCGACAACTTCCTGAGCATGAAAGGTTTGTACGGCATTGCCGAGCAGAGGACGCAGTTTGTGAAACTTTTACGAGAAGCTGGATTTTTAAACGAACAACGAAAAAAGACGACGACGACAAAACAGAAAAAGAAAGTCGCGACGGTGGAGAAGACTGGTAGTAACGGTGGTGGGATTCCTAAACCGCGCGGGGGTGTCCCGGTCGTCGTGAATGAGGACAACGAGGACGACGAAGAAGATGAAGACGAAGAGAAGAAACCTGCGTGGGAATCGGCAAACCGCCACGCTACAAACGTCCGTTTACTCAAAGCCTGTCTCGTCGCCGGATTGTATCCGAACGTCTCTCGAGTCGAATCTGTGAATATGAACGTGCAATCATCCGGTAACCGAGGCCGCTCGAACACGACTTCTAACATCGTCTCTGGCTCGAGTCAACCGCCGCCAAAGCTGAAGTATTTAGCCGAAGATACCGGTAAAGAAGCGCCGATACAAATCCATCCGTCGTCGATAAACGCGAAAGCGAAACAGTTCCCAACTCGATGGCTCGTGTACCACGAACGCGTTCAAACGGCAAGTATTTTCATGCGAGATTGCACGAGCGTAACGCCGTACCAACTTTTATTGTTCGGCGGGAAAATCGACGTCCAACACTCAGCCGGTACCATTCGCATGGACGGTTGGGCGACGTTTGAAGCGAACGCGAGGATTGGCGTCTTGTTGAAAGAAATTCGCGCGGCGTTGGATGGTTTGTTGAGAGAGAAAATAGAAAATCCAGAGGCTGAGGAAAACGCGAGAGGAGAGACAATCGTGACGACCATTTTGCAGCTGTTGAATAGCGAAGCGGCGTCGTCGCTTTGATTTTAGCTCGATATAAAGTACAACATGAAATATCATTAGACAATTCTCATAGAATAAGATTCCGGAAACGGAAACCTCTCCAATCTGCGCGTGGCGCTATCGAACGCGTGCGTGGAAACAACTTCCACGTTTCCTCCCGTCGTTCTTTTATCGCTATCCTCGTCCACTACGTCCCATTTTCTCCTCGCTAAATGCACTTTGGCCACCGAAGTCATAAAGTCCCCGCTCGCTCTTTGCCCGTACGGCGTACCGTTGGCTTTTTTCACCCAATACTTCGCCTCTTCCGCATTCCCAAGCGCTTCGCTATACAATCCTAAATACAACGACGCGTAGAAAGCGTCGCTGGCGCTTTGCGTCGAATCCGCCGGTTTCTTTGATAAAGACTCTAACGTTTTCTTCGCCTCTTCGTCGCCAGTTTTGTATAGTCGTAAAACCGAACCCATCACTTTACGACTATCTCTCCCCGCCAACTCGACGAACTCCTCCCTCGCTTTCTTCAACGAAGAGGAAGAAGACGCGTCATCCTCTCCTCCTTTTCTCATCTGCGACAAAAACGCCCACGCCGCTTCCTCGGTATCGTTCGGATTGACTCTCACGTCCTCTCGAAACTGCTTCTCCGCTTCCCGAAACTCGTCCACGTAATACAAAGCTATCCCGCGTTGCCACAAATACGGCTTCGACCCGGGTGACTTTTCAATGAGCATGTCAAAATCCATCGTCGCGCCTTCCACGTCGTTTCGCTCAAACTTTTGCATCGCTCGCGACACGAACGTTCGAGAGTCAATCACCATCATCTCTCCCGCGTTCGCCGCTTCAATATTAGTAGTAGAAGAGGAAACGACTACCACCCCGAGAGATAAGAGCGCGGTTCTCCGGCTCGTCGTCGTCGCTGCGCCCGTCGATGCTGTTGCTTTCTCGTTCGAATCATCATCGTCATCATCTTTCTCTGAGGACGACGATGATGATTTTTGCGTCGTCGATGCATTCGACGTCGTCTTTTCACATTTGCGAGAGCGATGACGACGAGAAAAACGCCTCAGCGAAGAATAACACGAACTGCTCGTTTTCGCGGTAAAGGAGGCGGAGGCGGCGGAGGAGGAAACCATCGTCGTCGTCATCACGGATGAGAGAATGAGGTAGTAAAGCACCCTTCTAATTTCGTCCATTTTTGCCTCAAAATCCATCATCTCACCTACAACAGAGACGGATAATATAAAAGCAACTCACTTACACTTACACTTACACTTACACTTACACAGACGACAAAAACAGACATGACGACTGCCTCCTCCTCTGTTGTCTTGACCAACAACGCCGTCTCCTCCTCTTCCTCGCTTTTGCGAGAGAGAAGAGGTGCGCAGACGACGACGATGATGATGGCGTCGACTTCAAATCGGCTTCCTTTGAGCCGCCGATCTTCTTCTTTGTCTTCTTCTTCTTTGTCTTCTTTGTCTTCTTCTCTTCGCGGGGAAAGACGAGGCGTCGGAAGAAGAGTTGCTATGACGACAACGAGAGCGCAAAAAGGAGACGTGATTCTGGAAGTTTCCGGGTTAAAAGCCAAAGTTTCGGACACGGGAGAGGAGATTCTCAAAGGCGTGGATTTAATCATTCGCCAAGGCGAAACGCACGCCATCATGGGGAAAAACGGGAGCGGGAAATCAACGCTGACGAAAGTTTTAGTCGGCCATCCGGCGTACGAAGTGACCGCAGGCACGGCGAAGTATAAAGGGGAAGATTTGTTCGAAATGGAACCAGAGGAAAGAGCGAGAGCGGGATTGTTTCTTTCGTTTCAATCTCCCGTGGAGGTACCCGGGGTATCGAACACGGATTTTTTGCGGATGATGTGCAACGAGAGACGCAAACATCGAGGCGAGGAAGAGATGGATCCGTTGGAGTTTTACGGGTATTTGAGTCCAAAGTTGGATAAGTTGAACATGGATCCGAGTTTTATGACTCGTAACGTCAACGAGGGGTTCTCAGGCGGGGAGAAGAAGAGAAACGAGATTTTGCAGTTGGCGGTTTTGGAGAGCGAGATGAGCATACTGGACGAGATCGATTCCGGGTTGGACGTGGACGCGCTCCGCGACGTGAGCGAAGCCGTGAATGGATTGAAATCTGACGAGAAAGGATTGTTGCTGATTACGCACTATCAGAGGTTGTTGGATTTGATTCATCCGGACGTGGTGCACATAATGAAAAAAGGGAAGATTGTCAAGACCGGGGACAAGAGTTTAGCGAGCACGATTGACGAAGGCGGATTCGCCGCGCTCGGTTAAGTATAAACGCATATATTCGATACGAGAACGAGAAAACGGCGGTAGTGAGATTTTCGTTTTTCGGTCATAAAATCAAGTATTAACTAATATAGTACACTCGCATCTCGTCGAGTAATTACAAATAATAAAAACTAATCGATGCCGTAAATTTCTACGTTCAAAACGTCAAAGTCTTCCCCGCTCGCCAAACACTCCGAATTGTACGTTTCGCAATAACTGCCACTAATACCTCGGGTGAAATCTTCATCGATCCACAACGCGTAATTACTTCCTCCCCCGACGCCTAAACTTTCAGATTTCGCGATTTGAAAGTAATCGTTTTTCCCGGACCAACTAAAGCACGTGACCGTATCGTCGCCGTCTTTTTCGATGGCAAAAACGAAGGATTCCCCGGTACCGAAATATCTGTTGGCGTTTTGCGTCGACCAGACTTCGGTGGAAAACGCGCCGAAACAGTACCCGTTGGTATCTCTCACCGCCAAAACAGTCGCGGGCGAATGTCGAACGGCGCGATATAGCGAGTGTAAAGAAATGCCGTCGCGTTTGGAGGAGTATTTCAACGTCCACGCGGACCGACGAAAGCGGGACGGTAACGCGCTGATCAAACACGATTGAATCATCTGGTCGATAATTGGCGCATTTTTCACCGCGTATCCAACCAGTTCCGGTTGTTGCGACACTTGGCTTTTCGGCATCGGTTCTAGTATTCTCTTCGTTTGCTTTTCTCCTTCTTCTTCTTTTTCTACTGCCGAGCTGGCGGCGGCGACGACGACGACGTCATTCGACGACGGTATCGTGTTGGCAGGCATCGCGTTGATCGCAATCTTCGCCTCTTCGCTCCATTTTTGCACCCTCTTTGATACGTGAATGAACCCCTGCGCGTTCGCTTCAAACGCTAGCCGTTTCATCTCCCCGTCCTCCTTCCACAAAATCTCGTACATTTCCATCGAAGAAGAAGATGATAAATTTTCACCTTCATCGTTGCTATTATTTGCATTATTATTGTTTTTACTATTACTATCACTATTCGTCGTCGTCGTCGTTCCTAAATTCTCCTGCGACGCGCTTCGATGCATCAAATATTGCGCCAACGTTTTCAAATGCCTGTTGCGTTGTTTCCCGCCGTTACTACTCCCGCTCGTCGTCGTCGTCGTCGTCATTCTCTCCTTCTCTTCTTTACTCATCCTTCTCAACCCAACAAACTGCGTCGCGTCAATCTCCGCGTCCACCACCGCAAACATCAATCTTCTCTTATCCTTTACGCTCACCAAACCCGGGACGAAACTCACCCTCGACGATGACGGTCCTCCGCTCTTGTTGTTTTCGTCCTCGCTCACGACGATGTTCACGATGCCTTCTTGTTCTCCTCTTCCGCGAACTTCGTCATCAAAATCGTCCTCGTCGTCGTCGTAAACTTTCGCGTTTCCTGCGGTATCGGTCGTCGTCGTCGTTCCTCCCAACCCGGTAAACCTCCCGAACATGGACGCCACCGCGTCGTACACCGGCGAGCTCAAATTTTCCTCCTCCTCCTCCTCCACAACCGTCGCCGTCTTGGTTTTGTCCTCGTCGTTTCCTCCTTTCAAAGTCGCCAAAGTCGTCGACGATCCCCCTAAAATCTCTCTCCTCTCCTCTTCCAACTCTCGGTTCCTCGTCTCTAAACACTCGATCAGCTCTTGTTGCAAACGAAACTCCCTCTCTCGCGTGTGTAACATCCGTTCGAATTCCAAAAGTTCCATCTCTTTGGTTTCTAAACGTCGTCGAAGTTGTTCTTGCTGTTCTTCTTCTTCGGACATGGTGGTGTTATTTTGAAGCGTTGTTACGCAAGTGGTGGTGCAGTTAATTGTGGTTCTCTCTCTCTTCTCTCTCTCTCTCTCTCTCTCGTGCGTTATAAGTGCGTGTTGTGTGAGTCGTTATGTGGCGTTTTTGAATGGAATATGGCGTTTTTGAATGAATATGTACAATGAAGTTTGGGCGCAAACACACACGCTCTCTCTCTCTCACTTTCTAATCGTGCACTAGTAACGCAAACGACGAGTATTAAACGCAAAAAGGTTTAATCATCTCATTAAAACGGGACAAACTCTTTATCGATGATGTGTCGATGTTTGCCCATTTTCCCGTGCGCGACCATGGCGCCCATGGCGTCGACGCAAATGCGTAACCCCATCAAAGCGGTGATGTCGGAAACGTCGTACGGAGGGGAGACTTCGACGACTTCCATGCCACACAAACCTTCCGCGGCGACTAAACCGACGAGTTTTAAAGCCTCTCTTGGTAAGAATCCGCCTGGTTCTGGCCAGCCGGTGCCCGGGACGAAACCGGCTTCGATGGAATCGATGTCGTAGGATAAATACACCGCGTCGCACCCGTCCCAGGCGCGTTCTAAGGCCATTTCGACAACTTTTTCGATGCCTAAATCTTCCACGTCGGACATGGTGAACACGTTCGTTCGTCGGTTTCTGATTTCTTTAACCGCGGCTCTCGGGACTTGCCAACCGCCGATACCGATTTGTACTAAATTTTCCGGCTTTACGTTTGGGATGTTTGTGGCGTGGAAATACGGCGTGGTGTGCATGCGCTCGTCCAAATCGTACTCTTGAATATCCGCGTGTCGATCGACGTGAATAATCCCGATGTTTTTAGTCGTTTGCGCGGCAATACCTCTCACGGTTGGAAACCCGATGCTATGATCGCCACCCAAAATAATCGGCATGGCGCCCGTACTCGCGATGTAACCAACGCCGTTGGAAATCTGATCGAACGACTTTTCGATGTTCGCCGGAATGGTAAATATATCCCCAGCATCGCACAAAGTCATCTGCTCCCTTAAATCCACCCCAGTCTCGTAGTTATACGGCGTATACAACGCGCTAATCCTCCTAATCCCTTGCGGTCCGAACCTCGTCCCCGGCCTATACGTCGTCCCGCCGTCGAACGGCACTCCAACCACCGCCGCGTCGTACTTCCCAACCTCCGAAATATCCTCGCAATACGGTGCTTTCATGAACGTGTTAATCCCGGCAAAGTGTGGTAACTCGCCTCTCGAAAACGTCGGAATCGTTTTATCGTTGATCGAACTCGACCCTTGTAACCCGAGTTTCAACTCGCGTTTCACCGACGCCTCGTGCACGGATTCCGGAATCGTCTTTTCCTTCAGAGCAGCTTTCCACCCTTTGGTCATGTATTTCAAATCTCTCGGGTCCGGGTGGTGGTGACGGATTTGTTGTTGTTGCTGTTGTTGTTGTTCCATCATCTTCCCCCCTAAGAACATATCGTTGGTCTTGAAATTGTTCCCCGTGGTCGTCTTCATCAAAAGGTGTTCCACACGGCGGCGGTGTCGCGCCGGTTTCGCCAGCTCGTGGAATAACTTTCGCATATTACTTTATGATTAAATAATAAATAAACACGTTTTGACGATGGTGACGACGCAAAAAGAGAGGTCGTCAAAACGCTTCTTCAGGAGAAAGAGTTGAAGTTCGTCTGAATCGCGTCTTCTTTGATGAGTGAATGAAGAGAGTTCGTTATCCGTTGTTTTTCGTCTCTCGAGGGTTTCTCTGACAACGAACTTTTTTAGGGTTTCATTCTCGTGCTTAGGGTAAACCCTAAACTTGTGAGCAAAGATATTTTCTCTCTCTCTCTTTCGCCTTGTCTGTCTGGGAAAAAAGAATTGGATTCACACAACAAAAAAAAGAAATGGTGTCAAGTTCGTCAAGTTTCGAAGACAACGCGTCGGTGGAAACGCTCGTCGTCGCCGGAATCACGTTCGGCCTCGCGCACGTTCTCAGCGGACCCGATCATCTCTGCGCTTTGGCGGTCATTGCTTCTTCCTCCTCGAGTTCTTCTTCTTCTTCTTCTTCGGATGATGATTCGTGCGATGATGATGATGAAAATGATCAGGATTGTAACGACCTTAACATCGAAAGGGTGGATGTAAACGACGACGGGAAGAAAAGGATGAGGAGAGAAACGAAAAACGCGAAGGACGACGACGAAGAGTCCGGCGTCGTCGATGATGATGATGATGATGATGATGATTACGTTATTATTGCGAATACTACTAACGATACAAAGAAACGATTTAATGACCCAAAACTGCTTTTGGCGGCCAACAGAAGAAAAAGCCGACAACGAAGAGACAACTTCCTCCTGGGCGTCTCGTGGGCGTTTGGCCACTCGTTCGGGTTATCTCTACTCGTCTGCGTGTTTTTCGCGCTGAAAAAAGAGTTAAACATAAACGCGATTGGAGATGTTGGGGATAAGATTGTTGGGTTTACGATGATTGCCATCGCGTTCGCGGCGGCGAGAGGCGCGAGGAAGTTTCGCGTGCGGGAGAAAGCGGAGAGAGAGCACGTGAGAGATTCAGAAGCGGATGGGGAGGGAGAGGAGATGGCGCATTTAGGCGACGAGATTATTTTGGAGATTGATCCGACGGCGAGGACGAAAGTGGTCGCGTCTGGTTCGAAGGAGCACGAAGAAATGCACTTGAGGAGGGAACCGCACGTGCACCAAAGGAGCGCGAGTCGCGAGCGACGCTTCGCCGGCGGCGGCGGCGGCGGCGGAAACAAGGAAGTAGTGGGGGTAGAAAAAGAAGAAAGAGGAGAAAATGATGAAGAGAAGAACGTTTCGAGCAGTGGTCGTGGTGGTATACCGACGACGACGAAAGAGAAGGACGAGGAGAAGAAGGACTCGAGGAAAAAATCAGCATTCCTCGTCGGCCTCGTCCACGGCATCTCCGGTGTCTCTGGTATCCTCGGCGTTCTCCCCGGCGTCGTCTTAAACTCCTCTGCAAAATCAGCCGCGTTCATAGTATCTTTCTTGCTCTGCTCTACCATCGCCATGACGCTTTTCTCCGTCCTGTTTGGTGAAACGTTGCGAAAAGCCGCCTCGTTCGCCGGCGAGCGCGGAAAAGGCAAAAGTGATGGTCGAAAGCTCGCCTCGAACGTCATCGTCGGTGCGAACGCGTTCTTCGCGCTTGGGTCATTCGCGTGTGGCTTCGTGTGGTTGTATTTATCTTTCAGCGGAGAAGGTGTTGACGTTTAATGATGATGTTATTATTTATTAGTAGAGTAACATTTTCCCAATACAGTTGTAGAAGTCACCACAAAACAACTCTGTCCCCGGCGCTTTCCTGCACACACACGCACACAAAAAACACAAATGACCGCCGAACAATCGCATCAACGAGAACAAACGAGAGAGTTCTTCGTGGATGCCATCGCCGGGTGGGTCGCCGGTGCCAGTTCCACCGTTTGCGTGCAACCGGTGGATACGATTTTGACGAGGGTACAAAGCGCGTCGATTCCATCATCGTTCGCGGCGGCGGCGGCGAATACGACTACTACTTCCACGTCATCATCTTTATCGTCGAGAGGAGGAAGCGCAGTAGGTACGGGAACGACTCGAAACGTGCTCCAATCTGTCTTTCGAGACGGTGGGTACAAAGCGTTCTTTCGAGGTCTCCCGGCGGCGACGATGGTGATTCCGTTGCAAAATATGCTCCTCTTTGTAGGGTACGGCGTCGGCGAGCGATGGAGCAAAACATCGATGGATAAGAACAACGAGAACAAAAGCGAGAACAATAAAATGAACAGAACGCACGACGGCTTAATGCCCGTGTTTGTGGGCGGCGTGTGCGGCGGGATCGTCCAATCGTTCGTCGTGGCGCCGTTTGAATTGTTGAAAGTGAACCAACAAGTTCGAGGCGGGTCGGCCAAGGCGGTCGCGGAGAGGTTGTTGACTGGGAATAGCACCACGCGCAACCACGCGGCTTCGGTAGCGTTTAGAGGTTTAGGGTCCACGTTGTTGAGAGATGGAGTACCGCACGGGGTGTGGTTCGCGTCGTACGAATATTTCAAGAGAAAATGTTTAGAGCGACACCGGGGAGAAGACCAACGACACCTTACGCGAGAAGAAGGAGAAGAAGAAGAAGGAGGAGAAGAAAAGAAACTTTCGTCGATAGAAGCGATGTCGTGCGGCGCGTCCGCGGGTGCCGTCGCGTGGGCGGTCGGATACCCTTTCGATACGATTAAAACGCACATTCAAGCGAATTCCTCGAGCGCGTACAAACCAAACATTTGGGAGGCGTTTTCGCACTTGCGAAGAACGAATACGCTATATAAAGGCTTCGGATTGAAACTGTTGAGAGCGGTCCCAGCGTCTGCTATTTGCTTCGTATCCTACGAGGAGTGTCGTAAACTCATGGATTAATTTATTTACTACTTCACAATGTATACTACATGTATTAGAACAGAACTATCGTCATCACCGTCTCAGCGCGGCTAATCGCGCGACTCGCACCGCCGTCGCCGCGTCTCTCGCCACCCATAACCCCGCCGGAGGGCACGCCGCCGACGCTAAAAACCCCGTGGAAACGAGCGCGGTTGCACCAAACGCGTGCGACAGGATGCCTGATTTCAACTTTGGCGAATACGAGGATGAAACGTTTTCCTCCTCCTCCTTCTCGCTACTACTACTACTACTTCTATGACTAAAATACGCGTCCGTCGCGCTATCCCATAAGCACCACACCCCTCGCCAAAACAACACGCAGCTCAAGCCGACGAAGTACGTCGGCGGTGAAAACAGCATCACTCGTTTCCTTGCGCTCCTCGTCGCCGCGCCTACGTGTTCTCGCATCATCATCAGTTTCACGTGTTGGCTCGTCGCCAGCCCACTGACGCCTCCGAGGAAGCACGCCATGCCGGATTTTAATTCGCTCGAAGGGAACACGGTTTCGTCGAGCACGTACCACGCGCCTCGCCAGAAGCTCGCCACCGCGATGCCGACGAACGTGGTCGTCGCCAGGAGTGGGATTTCTTGCTCCAAAGGTACTTTCGACGACGACGCTTGGGAGGCGGAGGAGGCGAAGCATCGCGCCTTCTTTTGATGACGACTTGGTCCCGTTCGACGCGGACCCCCTTTTGTTCGCATCGTGGCTGCGAGAACAAAAGCAGCGGTCGTCGTCGTCGTCGTCGTCGTCGTTCTCGGGGTTGTTACGGTGGTGGTGTTCGCCGCGCTTTGTGTGCGCATCATCCGCCTGGACAAGAGCGCATCAGTCGTTTTACACAGACGTCGAGCAGCTCGCCTCATTTTATCCACACCACGAGTACGTTGTGAACGCTGCTCGCGCTCTCCCCTTAGAACCAAAGCGTGATGATGATGTCGAGAGGGTCTCAAAAAAACGCGAGCAAAGAGAAGGGGAGGCTTTCAACGCTCTCTTTTAGGGTGTATGTACTGGGCAAAAACGACGCCACGAAAGCAGACCGGCAGAAAGACCGACCCTTTCGGGCGTTTGTTTTTTTCGCGTCCTTTGGCGACGTGTTTCCCGCACTTCATATAGGTGCCAACAATATCTGAACACCTCACGTCGCGTTATCCTCACTTCTCACGCGGTATATATCTGAGACAGTGCAGAGAAGAACACGAAACAGAACTTCCAAAGAACACATATTCCACGTAGTTCTGTCCGCGCGAGCGAGAGCATCACGCGCACTAGAAAGCACGCGCACACGTTTAGTATTTATACGAATCACACGCGTTACGGGATGGCGACGTTTCGGGAACCCTCGGCGACGTTTCGAGGACGAATGGTACATTCATATCTCTTCGCCTTGATGGCGACGCTTTTGACCACTTTTACTGGTCTGAAAACTGCACGAGCGACGTGCATTCCATCCAACTCGGAGTACGAGGCATTTTTTGCCGGCTTGATCGATTCCGCGAACCCACCGTCGTTACCGACTGCTGGGTCGTGTTGCCAGATGGATGTCTGTGCGATTCCGTGCCCTGCGACGGTGCCGAAACCGGATTCGGATTTCGGGATCGGCGTGATATGCGTGGTGGTTTTATTTTGCATGATTGGCATTGGGACGGTGTATTTTGTGGGCGGGAAAGCGAAGAATTTTTTCGTCGCCGGGAGGTCTTTACCGTTACCGGTGGTCATCTTAACCTTGGCGTCTCAGTCCATCGACTCGAACGCGTTGTTAGGCAACGCGGATTTGAGTTATAAGTTCGCGTTCTTCGACGGCGCGGTGTTACCGATTGGTCTCGGTTTGTCGTTGATTTTGAACGCGCTCTTCTTCGCGAAGAAAATGAACGCGGAAGGTGTTTTGACTTTGCCTGATGTCTACGGGAAACGCTACGGCGTCGCCACGGAGATCATCGCGAGTTTAGTCTTGTGCTGCTCTTTTCTTTGCCTTCTCGCGGGGAACTTGGTGGGGATGGCGAAAATTTTGGCCTACTTGTTCGATTTGGACATCACCGACGGCGTTTTCTTATCCGGCATTATTATTTTGGTGTACACGGCGTGCGGTGGGTTATTTTCAGTCGCCTACACGGATGTTATTCAATCCGCCGTAGGCATGACTGGATGCCTCGCCGCCGTGTATTGGATTATTAAAAACGCCGAGTTCGAAGCGCCGCCGCCGTCGATTGGATTTCCCGATTACGTCTATCCCGACGAGGCGACGGCCAAATTGTACGACGGCATCCCGTGCACGAACGTTCCGGATGCTTTTTGCTACAACGCCGCGAAATGGTGCCCGAGCGATGATAATTGCAAAACGGACGCCGGCGCGTACCCGTTTGGCGATAAAGTCATCTACGACAGGTCGATGAGCGACCCGCGCGCGTTGACACCGTTTCCAAACGCGATTTTATTCAACTGGGCGACTATTTTTGTCCTTGGTTTTGGTAACTTGGCAGCTTTGGACTTCCAGGCGCGCTGTTTGGCGGCCAAGTCGCCGACGACGGCCCAAATCGGTTGCTTAGTCGCCGGTTTGTTGACGTTCTTCGTCGGTATTCCGTTTGCGTACACGGGCGCCGCTACGCGTTACTACTTCGGCCCGGATTCACCGTACGCGAGTTTTGAAACGGACTCGTGCTCAAAAATTCTCGGTTTACCGACGTGCGCGATGTGGCAGCCAGATGGAAACGCGTTCATTTACATGTTGACCCACGTCGTCCCGAAAGGATTAGGCGGTTGGTGCTTGCTCGGCATCGTCGCCGCGTCTATGAGTACGTGCGATGGCGCAATCTTAGCGCTCGGAACTGTGTTCTCGCACAACATCGTCCGACACATGCCGGGAGAAATGATCAAACCGGATACGTTATTGCGATGGGCGCGCATATCGACCATCCCGTTTGCGTTTATCGCGATGGGAATCGCCGCGGCGAAATCAGATACCACGGGTTATCTTCTCGTCGTCGCCTTCGACGTCGCTTTAGCCGGTGCCGTCATCCCGCTCTTCGCCGCTTTCTACGTCAAAGACCCGTCGCCGAACGCGGCGTTCTGGTCCATCTTCGCCGGCTCCTTGTGCCGCGTCATCTTGGAATTTTCCTTGAAAAAAGACGGATTCTTGATTTACCCGTACGGCGGCGACGAGTTTTTGGATTACGGCACAGCGGCGTCGGACTTATACCCAACGTTCTTCGATAAACCATCCGCTGATTTATGGGACCCATCCGTGCAAGAGTGCAAACAATCCAGATTCGAAGATTGGACCGGCGTGGACTCTTTGGTCTCCCCCGCCGTCTCTTTGCTCGTGTTCACAATCTTACACGTTCTCGAGAAAACCTGCGGCAACGTTTCCTGCTTTCCCAAATCCTGGTTAACGCCTTTGGAGAAGAACTTTGAAGACGAGGACGATACTCCGAGCGCAGAAATCGAGATGAAATAAATAAAGTCATCGTCTCGTTTTCATAATCATCATCTTCACAAATCATCGTATTGTTGCAATATGACGTTTTGATATACTAATACGAAGAATAATAATAAACATCCACAGCACAAAAGTGGTAAAAAAAAAACGAAAAAATCGAAAAAACGCTTTAAATTTTCAACTGTTTGGTCTTCTTCACTCCTTTGAATCTCTCTCTTTTATTCTCTCTTAATCGCGCGCGCGTTTGAAAAAGGAAACGAACACGAAAGCGGCGAAAACACATAAAGCGCGAAAGAGTTTCGTCGCAAAGACTCGTCGAGCGCGTTTCTTTTTTGCTTTTCTCTCTGAAAAAATCAAAAGCTATAAATCGAGACCGATCCCCGAGACACACATCACACATGCGGGTTGGGGTTGACCATCATCTTCGAGGAGAGCACGACGACGCGCAGATGACGATCGACGAAGAACGTCTGGAAGAAATAACGGAAGAAGAACAGAACAAAAGAAGAAAGAGTAAATGTAACGTCGCGAATGCGATTTTACACGCGTTCGAAGAGCAATCCAACACGAACGCGGGCGCGTTTTTTTCCTTCATGGCTGGTCCAGGCGGGTTGGTCGAGTCCTCGAATGCCTCCTCTTTGAGTGCTTTAAATTTTTCACTGAAGAGGAAAAAAATGTGGGCGATGTTCTTTGACGGCTATTTCGGGAGGCTGTGGACGATGTCGCTGGCGATTACGATCGTGTGTTTTCCGAGCATGCCTTGGTTGTTAGTACGCCGCACGGAGGAGGAGGAGGATGCGGGAGGATATTCGTCGTTTGAAACGGTGTGCGCGGCGGCGAGCGTTTTGACTTTGGTTTCGCTCGTCGATTGTTGGTTGCGAGTGAAGTGCGTGCAAGGGTACGGGATGAGTTTTGCAGCTATTGTGGACGGGTTGACCGTGGTGATGACGCCGATTTTACCAGTCGTGCGAGAGTTTGTTTTGTATGAGCAATCGATCGGGAAAAGAGAGGACGACGCGTTGGCGTACGGCGCGAAAGCGTTCGCGGTTGGATTTGCCGAGTTTTTGTTTTTGATGCGTTTATGCATCGCCGGTGCGCAGTTTTTGTCCGCGAGGTGGGAAGGAAAGTCCGCGAGGTACGGTGGTGGTAACAGTGAGAAGAGTAACGCGTCCGCGGCGGGTGTCTTTCGAAGATTGGAACAAGCTGGGGCGGCGAATATCGCGCTACTGGTTGCGACGACTGTTACGCTGGGTCCGATTGCCTCCGGCGGCGAGAATTCAATCACCATCGTCCGGAACTACGCGTATTACGAGGGCGCAAACGCGAGCGAAGTCGATCAAACGAGAGCTATGCGGCGATTGATGGAAGCTGGATTAGCTTTAGTGGCTTCGGCGTTGTTCAACGCCTTGTTTATTTCCATGCGCATGCACTTGTTGGGCAAACCGTTCGAGAAGATTGTTGAAATTTTAGAACGCCACGCGCGTTCAATTTTAAGTGATTTGGACGACCAGATTGGAAGGAACAATCCTAACGAAGCACGACCGTACGAAGGCATCACGGGAAGTTTGGACATATCCGTCTTGGCGTACGTTTTGGAGAAAATGTCCAACATCGTCGACAGCTCGACGCAACTTCGAAAACGGCACCCTTCGTTAGCCTCGAGCTCCTTAAACGGCGACTCGCCGCAACGATCTTCGACGAACCAACTTCTCATCCAAGCGATTCTCGAAGACCACTCTGTCTTTGCAGGTTTAGAGGTCGACGATTCTACTAAAGCGTGGTTGAAAAGTTACGACGTGAACTCGGTGACTAGACTGGGGAATACCGTCACGACGACGACGAAGTCAAAGATCCACTCGTTCGCCGCCGCGGTGACAAAAATGGCAGGCGCGAAAAAAGCTGTTTCGGCGTTAAAGAAAAGTACCGCCAACGGTACAAATGCGTCATCAGCGGCGATAGTTTTGACCGAGGACGAGAAAATTGAACTCAATTCGTGGAACTTTAAAGTTTTCGAGTACGGCGAAGAGGAGAAGAACAGAAGCAACGGCGTCGCCGAGCCCAAACGCTCAGCGCTTCCTCTCTCTTCTTCCTACGCAAAAGCATTTTCTTTCGTCGTTGAAATGTTCCGGGAACTCGGTCTTCTCTCCGTCGTCGTCGACGAACCCGTCTTGCGCGTATTCCTCTACGAAGTTGCGAAATTGTACCGCTCCAATCCGTACCACAACTTCACGCACGCGCTCGACGTCGCGCACACCACTTTCCGCTACATAAAATTGACAAAGTCGCGAACGAAAATTACCAAGCTCGAACGTTTCGCCGTCATGATCGCGGCTATCATTCACGACGTGGACCATCCAGGTCTAACCAACGCGTTTCTCGTTCGTACAAGGGACCCGCTGGCGACCACGTACAACGATCAATCCGTACTGGAAAACCACCATCTGTCCTATTTTTTCAATTTGATCGAACGGAAGAAAGAGGCGAACATCTTCGATTACGCGACGTCGCCGGCACAATCGTCCCATTTCACGGAGGAGAGTTACCGCGAGGTTAGACGCATAATCATCGCGTGCGTCATGCACACGGACATGGCCACGCACTTTGGTTTGGTTTCGAAAATGAACGAGTTTGTGGTATCGCACGATTTTTTGGAGGCGTTGGAAGAAGAGGAGAAAGGCGAGGACGACGACCAAAGCAAGAACGACGACGACGACGACGACGACGACCAAAACGAAGAAGATCCACTCTTTGAAGATGGTATGGTGAAAAAAGATAAAGGCGCGTTCTTCAAAACGGACGACGAACGACAGTTGATGCTGAACGTGTTGTTACACTCGGCGGATATATCCAACGCGGTAAAACCGTTTCCGACGTACAAAATGTGGGCGACGAGAGTGTTGGAGGAATTTTTTAACCAAGGCGATCGCGAGAAAACGCTCGGGTTACCGGTTTCGCCGATGATGGATCGAGAGACGACGATCGTTTCTGTATCGCAGATTAATTTTATTGAGTTTGTGGTGGCACCTTTATATAGCGCATTTTCGAAGATGTTTCCGGAGACGCAATCCATGTGCGTCGAGCTCGTTGAAAATCGACGGATTTGGCAAGAACGTCTGGAAGATGAAATCGAGCGAGACGCGTCAAAAACAGACGCGCAGAAGAAAAGCGAACGAGAGCAGTTCGAAAAACGGTTCCGCGGATTAATCGACAAGCATTTTTCGAGAACGAACGCGTTTAAGGATACCGAGGATCCAATCGCAAAGCGCGTGTTATCGACGCCGCCGCACTCGCGAAGAGGGTCGGCTGTGCACTCCTCCCCGCTCGCGAGCGCGCGGAGCACGCCCTCGAGAAAGCGAAGCGTCGTAAATTTCGTCAACAACAACAACGAATCGAATAATACTGGCGGGGAAGAATATGAGCACCACAACAACTACGCTGGTCCGCAAAGAAGCGACGCGAGTTCAGATTCCTTCGTCTCTATGCTTTCAAACGCGCTCAAAGCGGCGAAGAAAAACGGAGGAGGCGGCGTCGCCTCTTCTTCTTCTTCCCCGGCTGGAGGACTTCGTCGAGGCAGCAGTTTCAAGAGCGAAGACAACAACGAACATTTATAATCAGAAACTTTTTATTTATTATTCTTTATACGCGAACATTTTACTCGCGAAAAAGTCTCGTCTTTTTCAGAAAAAAACGCTCGCGAGAGACTTGACTTTTTTTTATCCTCAAAGAAAAAATGGACTCGGACTCGCCCCCGCGACCAACCAAACGCCGGCGCAAGTCGAACAAGACGAAGCATAAGAGCGGATACGGCGGCGGCAACGAGGAGAATAGCAATAACGGAGCAAATCGGTCGTTCGAAACGTCGACGTCGTCTTCCGCTTTGAAGACGATTCATGCGACTCAGACCGTGACCACGCGTCAACGCGCATGTCATTTGCTTCGCCAACACGAAATCGACCGTAACTGTCCTCTTTTCGCCTCGCAGTTGACGAGAGATTGCGTGTCTTTGATTTTGAACAAAGTTTCCGCGAAAGACTTGGCCAGAGTGCAAAGTTCGTGCACGTTTTTCGGCGACGAGAAAGGACGAGGGAGACTGATGATCGAGGAGGAAGTGCGACGCAGAATCCAAGCGAAGGGGTTGACGACGGACGTGATGATGCCCGAGCATTTCTGGTGCGTGAGTGATGAACGCGTAAAGATGAACGCTTTAAAATCGTTTTTCCCAACTCGTACAAACCAAAACTCGTCGTTTTAGCATCGTCCTCGAATCATCGAAACCGGGTATTCGATCGGACCGGCGCGAATGCGCTTCGACGAAAGCGCGCACGTTTTTCAGATAAAATTCCTCTCGTTGACTCGAAAAGATTTTTTCCAACGAGAGAGACGAAAAGACTTGAAGCTTTCTTAAATTTTCATCCATCGCGCTGACCGTCGTCGATCTTTTGTCGTTGTTTTATGACCACTCATTATTCGCATTTGGAAAACGACCACAGGAAAATGAACGATTTACAGCGTTTGGACGTGTTGGAGAGACGCGAGACGCCGTTGATGCCGAGCGATGTGAAAGTGAACGCGTGGGTGCGCGTGAAAGGAAACTTAGAATACGTGAAACAGTTGTGCGCGAACGGCTTCGAAGCCGAGGAAGGAGGAGAAGGAGGAGGAGGAGAAGGTGAGAATCAAGAGCCGTTAGGAGGAGGAGGAGGAGGAGAAGGAGGGGGGGTCCAACAGTATCAACAAAGTAATGGAGGGCGACCGGAACCTGATTATGCGGTTGGTTGGGAAGATGGCATGGAAGATACAATCGGTAAATGTTTTGAAGTAGCGGTAGTTTCGAGAGCGTATCGCTCGACGCCGGTGGTCGGGTTGTGCGTTGGAACGGGGTTGGTCGCCATTGGCGGGAACGGCAGTAGCAGCAGAGATAGCGAGGCGAGTAGAGAGTCGGTAGCATCGGCGGCGAGAGCGAGAGCGAGAAAACAGGCGGCGACGATGAATAAATATGGGTGGTATTTTCCGCTCGAGGCGTTGGAACACATTTGAGAAGAGAGAGAGAGAGAAAGAGAGAGAGAGAAAGAAAGGTGGAAGCGGGAAGAGAGTTGTTCCGTTTATATAGATCAAATTTTTGTTAAAATAAGCCGCTAATAATAACGTTGTAGCTACCGGTAGCTAGATTTCTAATATGTTGTGTGAGTGCGTATGTGAGTGATGATGTTTAAATATGATGACTTTATATCGGTTCGCCCGTAAACTTCTCGAGCTTCGTCTTCAACTCGACGACAAGTCTCCAATCGTCTTTTTGTAATTCGTCTCGGTAAAACTCCTTCATGGCGTCAATAGATGGTCGAGTCATTCTCGCGACGAGCTCATCCGTGTGATCAAAGTGGCGTCCATACATCCGCATGCCTTCCTCCGTACTCCCTGGTTGAATTTTAATCGCGACAGATTGTCCCGCCTTGGCGACATCGACGCTCTTCTTGTTTAATTCGATGGATTCTATTTTCCCGATGTCGATGTAATTTTGAGAAGGAATAGTAATTTGCGTACCAACTCGGCAAATGCCTTTTATCACGTCGACACCGACGACAATCGGATCTCTTTTATTGAACACGCAGCTTTCGATGATGCGCAAGCAACACGGGAAGTTGACAAATTTGGATTGCTCCTCTTTTTGCTTCTCGCGATACTCCTTCATGTACGCCGAAAATTGATCAAACAAGTGATAGATGATATCCGCCGTCATCAACTTGACGTTCAGCTCGTTGCACATCTTCTTGGCTTCGTCCGTCACTGGAACATCAAACGCTAAAATTGTGGCGTATTGAGAACATTTACGCTCGTGCATTACGCTTGCACCCATGACGTCGCGTTTGTTCACCGGACCGAGCGCGACGCCAGCCACGGGAATTTTCACCGCCGGGGATTTCAAAAACTCCAAAAGAGCCTCTAAACTTCCCAAGGTTGATGCTTGTACCCAAACACCGTGTCCTGTGCGATCTACCGTATCCATAATGTTGTTCACATCGTTCGAAGCGTCTTGTTTGAGCTCCTCGATGTCGTCTTCTTCTACTTCTTTTACGAGCATAGCCGTACCCGCGATGGCTTTTTCGAGACCGTTGGCGACAATCTTGATCCCTTGCGCGCCTTGGATCTCCTTGTGATGGATATAATTCGCTTTCACGCGGATTTCCTTCAGCGGTTGCGGGGTGAGTAGAGCGCGAATAGTCGTGACAATTGGACCATCTAGCCCTGCGATGACGATGGTTTGACCTTCTCGCAATGTCCCGTTGATCAAAATAATATCCATCGTCGTGCCTAAGCCTTCAATCATTTTTACCTCGAGAACAGTGCACTGCACGGAATCGATGAAGCGGATGCGTTCGTTCAAGCGCGATTGCGAAAGATGCACTAAGGTTTGCAAAAGATCGGGCATACCTTCACCCGTATGAGCAGAAGTTGGAATGACATTCACAAACGTTCGCGGATCGGGGTTCTCCCAATATAAAGCGGCGTTCAAACCTTCCTCGGCAAACGCCAATAATACCTCTCTGCTCCTCGTTTCAAACTCTTTCGAGACAAACTTCTTTTGTTTTTGCAAAGATTCTTGCATCGGAGAGTCAGTGTGCACTTCCCAATCGAACATTCTGTCGCACTTGTTGAGCGCGATGACGAAGGGCGTTTTGCGACTGCGGAGCATATTAAGAGATTCAATCGTTTGCGGCTCGAGACCGTGCATAATATCAACCACGAGAACGGCCAAGTCGCACAAAGAACTCCCTCGCGATCGCAAGTTTGTAAAGGATTCGTGACCTGGGGTATCGATGACGAGTAAACCAGGAACATTCAGCTCGAATTCACCTTTGTTCAACGAATGCGTTCGATCGATGAGCGATTGTTTCGGGACAAACGTCGCGCCGATTTGTTGCGTAATACCGCCGGCTTCGTTATCTTGGACGTTCGTGCGTCTCACATTATCAAGAAGTTTTGTTTTACCCGTATCAACGTGACCAAGAATACAAATGATAGGACATCTGAGCTTATCTGCATTTGCTGCCGCTTTCTTTGCTTCAAAGCGGTCGAGACGTTGGATGCGAAGCTCCGCGAGATGATCCAATCGAGCGCGTTCCTCCTCATCTTCAGAAGAACTATAATACGAAGACGAGTAGTCAGAGGAATCGGAATCAGAATCTGAGTCATCAGACGACGAAGATACATCGGAAGAAGAAGAAGCCTCAGCCGCGGCAGCTTTTGCTTTCGCCTTCTCTCGCGCAGCTTTCGCCCACGGTTTTTCTTTACTACTCGTCGCCGCCGTCTTCTTCGCCTGCAACACTTTCGCTTCTTCTTTTCTAATCTTCTCCTCCTCCAGCTTTTTGAGTCGCTCTTGCTCTTCTTTTTGTCCAGGCAACAGAACATCTTTATCGTCCCAATCCTCGGCTTCCCAATCGTCCGCGGCGTCGTCGGATTCTTCCGCTTTTGCCTTTGCGTCCGCAGCCGCTTTCGCCGCCAACAACTCCTGCTCTTTTTGTTTCTCTTCCTCCTCTTTCTTCTTGATGGCAGCTTCTTTTGCCTCTTCGAATCGCTTCTTCTTCAGCGCTTGCTCTTCTTTGTACGAGAGCTTCTTTTCCGCTTGCGGAATAGCGCCACCAGATTTCGCGAGTAACTGCGCACGCACCGCTTCCATTCTCTTCTGTTCCTCTTTTTGTTTCGCGCTGAGTAGTTTGCCCTCCGCCTTGAGCCTTTCTTTCTTTTCCTTCTCTTTTTGTTTCTTGAGCTCGCGCTTTTCTTCCGCCTCGCGCTCGGCTTGCGCTTCGCGCTCTGCCGCTTCTTCGGCTTCTTGCTTCTCTCGCTTTAATCGTTCTTTTTCCTCCGCTTCTTCGATTTTGCGTTGTTCCATCAATTGTTGCATCGCCAACACGGCGGATGATTTTGGCTTTTCAGCAGCTTTCTTCGCCTTTTCTGCCTCCAACGCTTCTTTCTTCTCTTTCTCTTTTTGTTTCTTCTTGAGCTTTTTCTTTTGATTCTCGGTGAGTTCTTTCCCTTCTCCGTCATCACCATCCGCATTGCCGGCATCGTCGGCGTCGCCGTTTGCATCGCCACCGGCCGCCGCCGCCGCCGCTTCCGCCGCCGCTCGCTCGGCGGCTTTTCGTCGCTTCTTAGCCGCTTTTGATTCGCCCTCTTCGGCACCAGCCGCCGCCGGGGCTTCCGATGGTTTGATATCCAATTCCGCGAAGAGTGCATCTAAGTCTTCTTCTTCCGCTTCTTTCTTCTTTTCCTTCTTCTTGTTTTTCTTGTTATCTTTCGGCTTGGTTTTGTTACCATCCTCGTCTTCGTCTTGCGCTGGTGCTGGTGGCGGTGGCGATGAAGCCACTTCTTCTTTGTCTTCTTCTTTCTTCATTTCCTTGAAAGAAGCCGTCGTCGACGAAGTGCCAAACTTATCCTCCAGATCGCTCGCTTCGTCGCCGACTTGTAAACTCACATCCATCAACTCGATGACTCCATCCATGTCCTCGTCTTCATCAACCTCCCATCCCATATCCGTCGCGCTCAAAATCATCCCTTCGCTCATCACCCCTCTCAGAGGCTGCTTCTCGACTTCAAAATCCGTCGCCGGAATTTTCGTCCCCGCTGGCGCGAAGATTATTTTCATCCCAGCCTTCAAATTTGGCGCCCCGCACACGACTCTCGCGTCTTTTTTCCTCCCGTAATCCACCGTGCACACCTTTAAATTCTCCGCCATCGAGTGTCTGCCAACCTCCACGATGGAGGCCACGCAAATATACGGTTTCGCATCGGACGAAACAATCTTCTTCTTGGACTTTTTCTTCTCCTTGATGACGACAACGCCGTCGTCGCCGTCGTTATCCTCGTCCCCGTCCTCGTCGTCAAACCCAATCGCTCCGGCAAAACCTTTCTTCTTCTTCTTTTTCTTCTTATCCTTCGTCTTTGTCTCCTTCCTTTCCTCTTCCTCTTCTTTCTTCTTCTCTTCTTCCTCGTCCTCGACGTCGTCTTCGTCTTCGTCCATCAACATCGCAAACGCCGACGCCATGCCTCCGCCGCCGCCCATCGCGGTGTTGTTCTTACCCTTATTCTTCTTCGGCTTGGTCGTCGTCGCCGCGCGCGCCTCTTCCTCCTCTTCCTCTTCCTCCGCGACAAAAGCACCACCATTACCAGCATTAGCAGCAGCTAACGGGTCCAACGGATCGTCCAAATCGTCCTCGCTTTGGTTTTTCTGTTTGTTCGCCTGTCCTTTCTTCTTGTTCTTCTTTTCCTTCTTGAGTTGCGTTTTCGATTTTTCTTGTTGCTCTCCTCCTTCACCTCCATCGGGGCCATCGTTATTCCCGCCCGCCGGTGCTGCTCCTTTTGCCGCTCCTCCTTTCAGAGGATCCTCGTCCTCCTCGTCCGAGGAGTACTCGTTTTTGCGGTTTTTCTTCTTTCCTTTCGCCATGATCTTCTTTTCGAAAGCAGTCAAAGAGACCTCAAAACAAGTGTTGCGCGCCGACCACGGTGATGATGTTACCGATGATTTTAAAACTTTAAAGAGCAATCGCGGGGTGTAAAACGACTTCTTTCTCTTTCTCTCCGCCGAAAAGAAAACGTTGTTATCGGTATATCGCGTATTCTCTCTGACTCTCTGACCCTCTGACTCTCTCGCTTTCTTTGTGCGTGTATTTAAGAGCGTGTGGTTTTGTGTCGTCTGTGTAATTTGTGGGCTTTTTAGGGCGAGACAGACGAGACAGTCCCTCAGAAAAAAAGAGATAAAACGGCTGCTTTTAGATTTATAGGAAAAAGAAGACGAAACACGTAAGCTCTGATCATGGGGAAGCAACTCTCTGGAGCGCAGAAGAGAAAGAAGAAGAGGGAGAAAGAAGAGCTCGCCGCGGAAATGGAGCGGTTGAAGCTTGGACCGACCAAGATATGGACGGGATTGGTGTTGCATCACAAGGATGTTTTTGTCTCGCATGTCTTGTCGAAATTGAATAGGACGGATCGGTTTTTCTTTTCAGAGGTGAATAGTGAGAGTCAAGATGTGCTTAAGTATGCCGGGGTAGACGTATCGAAATTACGTTGGAGTGTTAACGAATGCTCATCCGTTTCGGCGCTGGAATTGGTGTGGAATCACATGCCCTGGGGAAAGAAAGATAAGAGAGGAAGAGTGATAGATCAAACCTGGTTTTGCTGGTTAGTTGCTCACACGAACAATCTCGAGTTGCTCAAGTGGGCGAGAGAAGTGAAACATTGCGAGTGGGATGAAAAGACGATTAATGGGGAAGCAAATAAAGGTAATCTCGAGATGTTGAAGTACTGCTTCTCTAATGGTTGCCCGTATGATGAAGGAGAGTCGTGCGTTCAAGCTGCTATAGAAGGACACCTCGACTGTGTTCGATTTCTTTTCGACAAAGTGAAACCTTCGCGAGAGACGGAAGAAGAAGTGGCACAACAGGCAGCATGCGGTGGTCACGTGGAGATCTTGAAATATTTCGTCGATACAAGAAGGATATCTGATGAGGTGAAGAGTGACTGCGTGGCAGCCGCTGCAAAGTACGGCCAACTCGATTGCCTCAAATACTTAGTCGAAGAGGCGAAAGTGCCTCTTCACGACTGGGAAGACATCGCTTGCGCTCGTTACTACGAACAACCCGAGTGCGCAAACTACTTGCTCGAAAAAGGGTGCCCAGAACCAACGGAGGAACAACACGCGCAAGTCGTCGCCTTAATGAAGGAATTTAGGAGGCAAAGCTCACAGCGCACCGCGTAGGAGCTCCTCCGCGTTGTAAGTGAGTGCGCGTTAATACATACACACATATTTTTCGTCTCTCGTTTAAAACTCACCACAACAAGAATATCTCTCATAATAAATGCGCGTTTTTACGCGCGAGAAGCACACACAACACACGAAATAAAATATAAAGATGGCAGATTTTGTGGGGACCGGTGGTGGTGACGATGGTCGCGACTCGTTTTCTGTATTCGAGGCAGAAGAGAGGGAGGAGAACGCACCACTCTTCGTCGTCGAAGATGACGACGGTGATGATGACTCAGATTTTACATCTTCCCGAGAAGGAGGAGGAAGTGAAGAGGAGGAGCGGATGAACGGACACGAAAACCGAAAGACGGGCGGCAAAACGACGACGTCGTCGTCCTCGTCGTCGTACTACGCGGAGCGACGGAAAGTTTTCGCGCAGCAACTGAAGGAGACGGAGCCGAAAAAACTTGTCCTCGGGACGCTTTCGGTGTTGTGTTTTATCAAATTGCTGCAAAAGGTGTCGCAGAACGCGTTCGGGGTGAATCAACCGGGGAGAGGCTTGAAGCATCGATGCAATCGGTGCGCGAAGAAAGACGCGAGAGTGAAGTGTAATCGGTGTAAAAAAGCATGGTATTGCTCGAAGGAGTGTTGGAAAGCTGCGATTAAGTTGGAGATTTGTGAGTGTTGTTGACGAGTCAAAACTTCCCTCTCCGAGCGCTCTCGCGGAGCACTTTGTAGATGATTTTCAATCAAATAATACGAAACACTTTCAAACTATATCCTCATCGACACCTTATCACACGGTGCACAGATTAATGGTATCGGACAAGTGCAACAAACGCAGCATGGCCGTGTCTACTCCCCAGGCGTGCGATGCGCTCACCCTCGGGGACGTCGTGTCTTTCCTCGACTCTAACATTTTCATGTCGTAGGAAAACCCAAACAAGTTGACGACGTCGCACATCATCGTCGCTAACATAATTGCGTGTAATCCAGTCGGTAAGTTCGTCGGACACGCGTAATTCTTCCCTAAACCTAATTCGACGACGTCTTTACGTATGGCAAAGTACGAATCAATCTCGTGATTGATCGCCGGGACGGATAAAAAATAGACGTTTTGCGGATTGGCGGCGTTGGCGGCTTTGTAATACATGGCGCTACCGTAGTGCCAAAATAACCACGTTTCACCCTCTGGCGCTGGTTTTAACCCCCAAATTTCCGGGATTATCGATCGTTTTTTGTTAAACATGCGAAACGTTTGTTTTGTCCCGGCGAAATGCGTGTTATTGTCTTGCATTTTACCTTCCCTCTGTCCTAAGTTGTACGCGTTGAAACGAAAGACGGCTTCGTGTCGATCGATGGCGTCAGCGACGCCGTCCGCACGTAAACCCGGTCCATTCCCGACCAAAGCGCACGTTTTGTAATCTCTTCTCACGTCTTCGTTCATGGTTTCAATTTTCCCGGTTATGTGCATCCCGGTCTCTTTGTTATCTCCCAGCTTCATCGCTCTCGGGTTGCACTTTTTCGAGACGGTTAAACACGCGATTTTGTTCTTTACGTTTTGCGTCAACAGTTTCACCCCTGGCATTAATTTCGCCGTTTTTCTCGCATCCTCCGCGTTCGCACAATCTTCTAATCGGTTCATGCAATCCTTCAAATGTTTATGCGCCGTCGATCGACCGTATTTCGACGCCCGATACCGGCGCTCTCCTCGACATTTTTGCTCCAACGGATGCGACTTCGCGTACGCCAACAAATTTCGGCTTCTCCTCCTCCCAGTCTTCGCAATCTCTTTCCCGGGCGACCCTTCCGCTCTCCATCGCTTCTTATTCTCCGAAACCATATCTTTCACGTTCCCGTGTCTCATCTCGAACTCTTTCATGTTCGTTTGCGCGCGTTTCAAAGTCTCGCCGTTGTCGCCTAAAACTTGCGGATACGGCGCTCGGAGACATTTTTCCGAGGCTGAGGCCAGTCGCGTTTGGAACATCATCTCTTCGCTTTCGCTCATTCTCGTCGTCGTCGTTCTACTTTCTGCATCGTATTCTCTTCTTCTATCTCGCGCGTTCGTCTCGATGGCGTCGTCGTCTTCGTCGTCCTCTCCTTCTTCGTCTTCTCCTTTCCAACCCCTATTTTTCTCATCACTCCTTTTGTACACCATCTGTTGTTGTGCGCTCGATTCACCCAAACTCGCAGAAGAAGACATCGTCGTCATCCCGCGAACAATCTCGAACGCGCCAAACAGAAAGAAAATTCCACCGAATAGGATACAAAAGAAGACCAACAGGACAACTTTCTTCCTCTTTGAATACGACGACGGCGTTGAAGGTGATGAAAACGATGGAAAAGAAGAATTCATCTCATCCGCACCGACACCTTTGGGAAAAGCCGTCGAAGTATTCCCCGTGGTGTTGATGCCACCACCACCACCACCACCACCACCGCTGTCTTTAGTGCTTCTCCCACCATCACCACCGAAGAGCGCGTGAAGAAGGAACGACCTGAACATCATCATCGTCCCCTATCTGTTTGTTGTGTCGTCTCTCTTTTTTCTCTCTCTTTTTCTCTCAAGAAATTATTTAGGGTCTTAAACCCTATTCCGGAGAGCTCTTTCCGATTGTGCGCAAAAACACAAACCGCACATCAAAAAGGTTTGAGAGAAGAAGAAGAAGAAGAAGAAGATACTACACACCATGTCAAAGTTTGAAAACGTGCTCAAAGCGCAAAAGGTACGCAATAATAACAACGAATAGTCTTCTCTTTCGCCGCTTTTGTTCGTGCCAGAGCTTTGTAAAGAGCTGCTTCTTTTCTCTCTCTTTATGTATATGCGCTTATTCCTTTTTCTTTTATCATCCGACGAACGATCCGATGTCTCTCTCGCATCTCTCGCTCGTTCGTGTGTCCTCCGTGCAAATACGCGTCGCGCGAAACAAAACAGTTTTACCAACAGCAACACAAACACGTGCACTTGAAAGGCACGACGGATATGATCTCGTCGGTTGGGATTCCTTTGGCCATGGCTGCGGGCGCGATCGGGTTGTTGGCGATGGGGTTGAAAGACTTAGCGACGGGCTCGAATAAAAAAGATGGCTTTTAACAGAGCGAGAGGGGAAAACTTGTATTATACATAGAGTACGTATTCTACGCGTATTATCGTCACGGTTTACGAATATCTTATTTACGCGGCGTGCTCTGCTAAACTTTTAAATATTCTACTCGTCGAGTTTCTTCCGCCGCTGACTCTTGGCCCACGCCGGAACTTGCGCGGAGACCAACCATTGCGCTTCTTCGACCGTCGTTTCTCTTCCTAAGATTTCGTTCCGGTGAGGATATCTCCCGAACATTTCTAAAACCTCCTTGTGCCCTAATACATATTTCAACGTCCACTCCAGCGGCGTGTTCGCGCCGTTCTTTTCGATCATTCTCCTACAAAATTTCTCCGCCAACACGTGGTCCTCGACGAGCTCGGAGTGTAAAAACGGACTGACGATAAATCCTAGCGCGGCGGGTGGTAAATCGTCCCCTAACCGTTCGCGAACGATGAATTTCGAGTACCGCAACGCGCACTCGTCCCCTACGAACGCCTTTTCCGTCCCTCGAAACACGTTCCTGCTAATTTGGTCCAACAAAATAACTCTCGCCAATATCGCGTCCAACCGGTTGTCGCTCCTCGAAAACGCGTTCTTCGCCAGTTGCGCTTCGCTCAACTTTTCCTTCTGCGCGACGATAACTTCCGCGCGTAAAGCTGACGTGCACTTCTCGTCGGCCTCTTTCGATCCGGAATACCACAACTCTGCGCTCATCTTCGAGGAATACTCCCTCGTGCGCATCGTCTCCCGTTTCGGCCGTTCGGAGAAATACGCAACCTCCGTGAACCAAAACGAGAGCACTTTTTTCGAATCGATCGAATCTTTCCATCCGAAAACCTTCTTCGGTTTCAAAGTCGCAGGTTTTCGTGGTGATTCTTCTTTGCTCGAAAACGTTCTCGTTGGTTTCAGTATGCCTTTTACCGCCCCTGGAACGACCGATGACGACTGTTCTTCTTCCTCTTTCTTCTTCGAGCAGCAACATCCCATTTTTTTTCTCCCTCTCAACGAACCAACAACGAGAGAAGAAGAAGAAGAAGAAGAAGAAAAGAAGAAGTTTCGTCGTCCGGGGATTCCTCCTCTTCTTCGGGAAAGGAGGAGGAAAGAAGAAGCCGTAATCGTCGTCGTCGTTTTAGCGTGTTGTTGTTATTATCTCTCGTCGTCGAAAGTCGCAAAAGGCCCGCTATTGATGTGTTCGTTACAAAGTGCAAGAATGAGTAACTCCAACGTGTTTTTTTTGCCGGCTTTTAATTTAGGGTATTAAAACCTAATGCAATCCGTCTCGGGTCGTTTTTCAGGTTTTTGCGTGACTGTTTCTACCCGCATTGCGAGACACGCGCGGAAACGCAGAGACGATTTAGACGAGGACGACGAGCGAAGAAAATGGCGATGTTTTTTGCGACGATTCAGACGACCAACACGACCACCACCAACGGGGCTTTGACAACTTCGGTGGTTTTGACGAATAATAGTACGAAGAACAGCAGCGGTAAATCTTTTTTATCATCATCCGTGCGTCGTCACCATCATCATCGGCGTCGTCACGACCAAGAAGCGCGACTCCAAACGACGAGGACGAGAGCGCATCGTCACCACCACACGAGCGCGAGGAGCGAAACGGGCGGAGAGACGGACGTCGCGGTGGGGAGCTGCT
>Ga0255783_10000243_pt1 | contig 64322 bp, 58 predicted proteins | sample 011ome_22_FD_179981 | JGI IMG/M metagenome (GOLD analysis project Ga0255783, IMG submission 179981) | Coastal salt marsh microbial communities from the Groves Creek Marsh, Skidaway Island, Georgia - 011507BT metaG (version 2) | ecosystem: Environmental > Aquatic > Marine > Intertidal zone >... | reverse complement strand
TTTGTACTCGATCCGCGATCTGGATAATTTCGTCCCATTGGTGGCTCACGTAAACAATGGGTACGTTTTTTTCAAGGCTTAATTGATGGATGGCTGTCAGTAACTGGGCCCTAGATCGATGATCTAGGGCGGTCAGCGGCTCATCAAGCAAAAGCAAGCGCGGGGCGTTGACCACAGCTCGAGCCAGGGCAACGCGTTGGGCTTCGCCGCCTGAAAGCGTGTCTGGGTAGCGCTTGAGCAGAGTGCTCAGCTCAAACCGGTCGACCGCCTCGCTCAGTGTTGTCAGGGACGCTTGCCGTCGTCGTTGATCAGCATATTGTAAGTTCTCTAGCACACTTAGGTGTGGGAATAGCTGCGGTTGCTGGAACACCAGCCCGACCGACCGGTCGCTGGCTTGAACAAACGCACTGGCAGACATCCAAGTTTCGCCGCCTACCGTTAGATGAGAATCAGCGCAGATGCCCCGGGGTATCAGACCAGCTAAACATTTTAACAAGGTTGATTTACCGGCACCGGATGGGCCAAACAGTGCAGTAATGCCGTAAGGGGGCAAGGTAAAGTCGGTATTTAGAATAAAGGTATTGTTCTGAGCGACTTTCAATTGAGCATTTACAAACGTCATGATGGCCTTCGTCCAAGTAAGGCTTGGCCAGGCTTTGATAACCATTGCAGGAGCAATAGCGTAAACAGTGAAAAACCAATGAGGCCGAGCGCAAGCTTATGCGCTTGTGCATAGTTGAGGGTCTCAACATAGTCAAATAAGGCAATTGATAGCACACGAGTTTCGCCAGGGATGTTGCCGCCGATCATGAGGACAATGCCAAACTCTCCAAGGGTATGGGCGAAGGTCAGCGTGCTGGCAACCAAAAACCCTTGTTTTGATAAGGGTAGAACGATTGTTCGAAACCGATCAAAAGCATCAGCACCGAGGGTGCTGGCTGCTTCAAGTAAGCTCTCGGGGATATCTCGAAACGCGACGAGCATCGGCTGCACAAAAAATGGTAAAGAGTAAATCAAAGATCCAATCAGTAAACCCTCAAAACTGAAAGCCAAAGGGCGACCGAACAACTGCAACCAAGCTGCACCAAACCAATGATCAGGAGAAAAAGCCAAAAGCAAATAGAAGCCGATGACAGTGGGCGGCAAAACCAGTGGTAGCGCAATGAACGGTATACAAAACCTCGCCAGTATCGACGTGCTACGAGCTAACCACCAAGCCAAAGGCGTGGCAAGGACTAACAATGTGAGCGTTGTCAGGGCCGCTAGTTGAACCGATATTAAAAGGGTTTGTAAATCGGCGCTCATTTTAGAGGTCTGTTAGGGCGCTGTGTTTGATAACCAGCGTTGGTCAAAATCTGTTGCGCAACCGAGGTTGAAACGAATTGATCTAGTCCAATGGCGGCAGCATGGTTAGTGAGCAGCACACGCTTTTGGATAATCGGTGGATGATACTTTGTCGGCACCAAATAAAAATGATTCGGCGAAACCTGCGCAAGCCTCAGCTGGGCTAGTGATAAAAGGCCAGCTTCTACATTGCCCGTTTCTACGAACTGAAAGGCTTGGACAACGTTATTGCCCTGAACAGTTTTCAGCGTCTGACTGAAAAAACCTGCCTTAAGCGTCGCAGCGGCCGCGCGGCCATAGGGAGCAAGTAGAGGGTTCGCAAGTGCGATCCGGCCGTTAAAACTTCGCAGAAAATCCTGCCAAGGGCGCTGATTATTTGGCGCCCAGAGTGCCAGTCTGCCGATTGCATAGATTTCTGGCGGTTTAATACTTCGTCCAGCTTGAGCAAGTTCTTCAGTGCTCGCCTCGTCAGCGGCAAAAAATAGATCAAAAGGTGCTCCAGCCTGAATTTGTGCATACAAAATGCCCGTTGAACCACTGATCACCTCATAATCGGCCTCCGGATGGCGTGTCTGGTAGGCATCGATCAAGTCCATCAAGGTGCTTCTAAAATTGGCGGCGGACGCAACGATAGCTGGGTCGGCGTGACTGCATGGCATCCAGCAAAAGACCAGAGTCAACAAGACACAAAGGCAAGGCCTTGGGCTAGGGGGCACCTGCGCGCGCTCTATCAATAAAATCTTGAATCAACCAACCCGAGATAGAAATCATGGCGGGCGGATTTGGCAGTTGATCAAAATCAAACCACTGTGCATCGCTCAACTCGGCTTCCTGGATTTTGATGTCACCTGAGTCATATTCCGCATGAAATCCGAGCATAAGTGAATTCGGGAAAGGCCATGATTGACTGCCAAAATACTTTATATTTTTTACTTTTATACCGACCTCTTCCATGACTTCCCTGCGGACGGTTTCCTCGATTGATTCCCCTGGTTCTACAAAGCCAGCCAAGACAGAATAAAAATTGGCTCGTGCGTTGGCATTTTTTGCCAAGAGTACCTGTTTGCCTTTATTGACACAGACAATAATCGATGGTGACAAGCGCGGATAGAACATCAGGCCGCAGTCTTGGCATTTCCGCGACCTGTCCTGGGATTCTCTTGTTGTCTCGCTACCACATTGGCCACAAAATTGGTGCGTCCGGAACCACTCAACGATTTGTTTGGCTCGACCGATTAGATAGAACAGGTCGATATTAACAGCGTTTAAAAATGTCCAAAGGGATTCGAAATAATATCCCTCCGGTTCATCCGAATCTGAATCCACTTCAACGGCGAAGATCGCAGAATCATTGACCCAGCCTAGAAAATGCCGTGATCGGATGGTCAATCCCGCCCATCGAAGTTCATCCTCACTGAGGGGCTGCCAGATGTCGTGTTCGTCGCAGCCCAAGATGTCGCCATCGGAAACAACGATAAAGTGGCTATCGCTCGCGACATCAGGTCCCACGGTATCGGCTAGGAATGCTGTCTTTAAGTCTATGCTCTGCCAGTCCACTGCATTTCCTCATAAGGTCGTCATCGGATAAGGACTCTAACACAACCGCTTGATTCATCGCATCTCAATTGGGGAATGCGATGGCGATACTAAGGTTGTCAGCTTTGGCAGGGTTCGGCAGGGTGCCCAGATCTCGATGTGCTGCACACCTTGGGCTTTTAAGGGCTCAGCCACTTGGATCGCTGTTGTCATTGTGGTGATAACGTCATCAATTATGGCAATGCGTTTCGCGGTACAAGGCTTTTTTGCCCGAAAAGGGTTTTCGGACACCGTTAGACGTTCAGCCCTAGATCTGTATTTTTGGGCTTTGGTGATGCCGGTTTTGATCACCCAGTTCGTCATGACCGGTATGCCCAGCGCATGACCAATGGTGTCGGCAAGGATTTTTGCTGGATTAAAGCCTCGTGAACGCAGCGTTTGGCGTGAGCTGGGAACCGGTATCAGTGCGTCAATCGCGGTACCTGTAAAATGGGTGTTTTGAGTCAGACATAGGCCAAGGGCTCGACCCGTTGTCAGTGATGCCTGTTGTTTAAATTGATGGATAAGTTGTGGCACCGGGAAGTGATAGGCGAGGGTTGCCCTACAATTGTTGATGAGCCACCCAGGTTGTCGGCATGGGGATTGGCTGGGGTGGTAACGCCAAGGCAGCGCACATTGGGTGCAACCGGAAGGTAGCCAGGGAAGATCCAATTGGCAAGGCTCACAAATTAGGCTGAGCTGCTTTTGCGGCTGCTCGCACAAAAGGCAGGGTTGCCAAAAGCTTTGGCGCAATAAATCTAGCATAAGTCAACACCAGCCAATCGCATCACTATCGAGCTATTTTTGGAGACCCTTGGGTTTTGAAAGGTGAGTCTAAGGCGTGAGCCTTGCTGGTTTTGGCTGGGTTCGACGGCAGTTATTGTCGGCGGCGTTATCGCACACTACAAATTGCTTTAGCAGCGGCATCCAGTAGGCAAGGAAAGCCAGATTGTTGGGGGCCTGATGGTCAACAAAAGCCGGCACCTTGGCCTCAACCGAAATGACAAAAAGCTGATCGCGCACCAGCGCCTTGATCAGTCTTAGATAGCCCACGTGCGGGTCACCCGTCTTTGGACAAAGAGTCATGACCAAAGCAATCTGATCGCCATATTCTCTGTCATGGCGTAATGGCGTAACGATGGGTTGATCACAATGGCGATTACGAGCCCGCTGATGAAGAAGCGCCACCTCGAGGAGTTCAAGGCCTTCGGGTAGTGCCGATAACTCGAGTGATAGGATGCCATTGGCCTCCGGTTGTTTCGAGCTCACCCCCTTATATTCTTCGATTTTGGTTCCGTTTTGGTCGTAAGAGTAGGTTTTAACAAAATGTTCAGGTATTGGACCATGTAGTAACGGAGCTCCAGCCGAAGTCATGGCGAAGAATGCCCAAAAGAGTGAGATCATGCGCGTCGAGCACAGAGGCTTGCGTGTTACTTGAGCACTGGCATCGCTGAATCTCATGGGCACATTATTGACCCGAAGCGCATTGAGCGGGCTTCGATGCGCATGTTTAATCGGTGACAGGCGCTGCGAGCTCAAGTCGATAGGTTTGGATCGCATCGTCTCTCATGGTGGTAATCTCAACGATGTCACCAGGGCTGTGCGTTTCGAGCAGAGACAGCATGGAGTCTTCATCGGTTACTGGCTCTTGATCAATGGCAATAATGACGTCACCGAGATGAATGTTGCCTCTGCGGTCCTCTCGAATACCCACCATCCCTGCCTTAGCAGCGGGTAGTCCGGGCTTTACGGCGAACACGGCGACGCCTTTGATCTTCAGGCGCTTAGTCCAAGAATCTGACAGCGATTCAATGCCTAGAACAGGACGATACAGTTTGCCGTATTTCTTAAGTTGTGGAATCAAGGTCTTCAGCGTGGCAACGGGTATGGCAAAGCCAATGCCAGCACTCGCTCCTGATGGACTGTAAATCGCGGTATTGACGCCAATGAGTTCGCCTTGAGAGTTTAGAAGCGGGCCGCCTGAGTTTCCTGGGTTAATTGCCGCATCGGTCTGAATAACATTGGAAATCGTTCGATTATTCATTGATTTAATTTCCCGACCAAGGGCGCTGACGACCCCTACCGTGAGCGTTGTATCAAGGGCAAAGGGATTTCCTATAGCAAGCACTTTCCGACCAACAGCAAGGCGGTTGGAGTCCCCAAGCGGCAAGGGGGTTAATTCGGAAGGAGGCGCTTCAATTTTGAGCAGGGCGATGTCTTTTTCGGGTGAAGTGCCAATGACCGAAGCGTCATATTGCTTGCCAGATTGCAACGCAATGGTGATCTTGTTGGCGCCATAAATCACGTGAAAGTTGGTGACGATCAGACCCGAAGCATCCCAGACGAATCCGGTGCCTGAACCTCTAGGGATTTCAAGCACATTGAGCGAGAACCTTTGTCTGCGCAGCTGAGTGTTAGTCACAAAGACAACCGAAGGACTGGCCGCCTGAAATACTTCGATATTGTTGGCCTCATCTTGGGTCAGCGTAAGGTCTTTGCCTGCTGAGTCCTCTGCGACAGTTGAAGCCACACCTAAGGTCAGTAACGTGCCGGCAGCCGTAATGAGTCCAAGTAAACCTACCAGCCAAATCCGATTCATGAGGTAGTACCGATTAACGTGTTGTGGGCGAGACTTGCTCTACAACCTGTTGGACATCAATAAATTGATTGAGTTCATAAAGATCCTCGGCGGTGAGATCACCGATGGTCTGCTTTAAACGCAATGTGTCGGTAATGTACCGATATCGAGCGCTGGCAAACTGAAACTCGGAGAGAAACAGCCTTTGTTGGGCTAGCAGTACATCTACAATATTGCGCGTACCCACCTCATAGCCGGTTTCCGTTGCAGACAACGCCGAGCGGGCTGACTCGATGCCTCGCAGACTGGCTTTGACACGAGCGACATCAGTGTTAATCGCCGTATATAGCGCGCGCACATTTTCGCTGACCTGTCGCTCGGCGTAATCGAGGTTGTCTCGGGCTTCAACAAGCCGATATTCAGCCTGCCGGACCAAAGATCGGGTGCCTCCGCCGGAATAAAGTGGCAGCGTCAGTTGCAGACCATAAATTTCGGTATCAGAGCTACTGGTCTGGAAAGCGCTTGGATTTTTACTCGTTTGAGAGCTGTAGCTGATTTGCGCGTCAAGAGTGGGCAGGTGACGAGATTTACTAATAGCCGCTTGCTTTTCGGCAGCGGCTAGGGCGGCTTTGCCAGCCAGTATATTGGTATTGCGAGTCAGTGCGGCCTGTACCCAAGCCTCTTCGCTAAGCGGATCTGGATTACGCACCGGGAAGTCATCGGCGAGTCCATGAATGGCACTAAAGGATCGGCCTGTTAATCGCATCAACGGCTCGAAGCTTCTCGCTTGTGCCCCTTCAGCTTCGATCACACCGACGGTTGCCCGATCGAAACTGGCTGTAGATTCCAGCACATCTGTAATAGCAACTAAGCCAACGTCAAATCGCTGCTGTACTTGTTCCATCTGCCTTTTGACGGCGTCCCGCTCTGCGTTAGCCGAATTGAGCCCATCTTGGGCTTCTAAAATTGCTAGATACGTTTCTGCAACCCGTACAATGAGGGCCAAAGTCTCCGCCGAGTAGCCTGCCGCGGCTTGGTCACGAATATTCTTTGACTGTTGGTACTGATACCACCGGTCCATTCTGAAAAGCGGCTGAACCAGCCCTGCTCGCCAGGATTCACTGGTGGTGGTCGTATCTAAAAAAGTGGTGTCACCGGTTACCGGATTAAAATCTCTCAGAGATGGACTGGTTGTGTCGGAGTAGCTGCCGGAAAGCGATAAGTTGGGCAATAGGCCCGCAAGCGCCTGAGGAACCACTTCACTTTGAGCCTGAAAAGCCGCTTCAGCGGCACTCAATTGCGGGTCATTGACGATTGCCAGTTGATAGACGCCAGAAAGATCGATGGTCTCTGACCGGCTGGCAAGACTGGTCAGAAGTAGCATCAATCCAATCAGTTTTGAACATTTATTCATAATTACAAGCTTCCGCTCAAGGCCGAATGTAAATCCAAGGGGTGCCAGAATACGCTCGATTCGACCAGATCGCTAGTTTTTACGCCAGCTGGTTATGTTTATGCGATATCCGCCTTGGCTCTGGAGTGCGTGACCATACCGGTTTTAGTCGACCACCTCAGACGCTAGATACGCTCGGAACTGGAAAAAAGTCCAGCATGTTTTGAATCATTTCGGCAATAAGTAGGCAATGCTGCTCGTGAAAGGGTGCGGCAATCACCTGCAGCCCAATCGGCAAGCCATGACGATCAAGACCACAGGGTATGACCACTGATGGCCAGCCGGTTAAGTTGTAGGTCATGGTATAGGAGTAGTCGAGCATTTGTTCTTCTATGCCGTGCTCAATAGCAGTCTTGGCGTTGACTGGACAAATAAGCACATCAATATCTTGGAATGTTTTCAGCATAGCGCTTTTAAACCCATCCCAAACGGCCAGTGTTTGACTAAGCTCGGCAGCTGAAAAACCCGGTTTCGGTTGTGCGAGATTGCGCGCTATCGCGAGTGAGGGGGTTTGGGTGTTACAGCGTTCGAGGAGGTCTAATACTGTCTCGTGATCATCAGCACCGAGCACCCTAGAGAAGATCAGCGGTGTCATTTCGATACCACCGGGCAGGTGTGATGTCACCTTAAACCCGTCGTCGGCTAAGCGATGGATCACCGACTCAATAGCGGCTTGGATATCCGCAGATGGATCTGATAGCCCATTGGTCAAATGGAAACCAATGCGCAAGTCTAAGGGTGCTATGGCGGGTTGAATTGCTTGGCCTGGCACCGCATTGGGATCAACCCAGTCTGGGCCTGCAATGATGTTTAGCAGAAAAGCGAGGTCGGATACGCGTAATGCCATAGGACCCGGCTGCGTCAAGGGTGCCCAGAGGCCCTCGGCAGGTAAGGCATTACCGGTCGAAGGAACCCGCCCAGAGGTCGGCTTAATACCTGAAATGCCGCTAAAGTGCGCGGGTAATCGAATGCTACCCCCTGTATCTGTGCCAATATCAAACGGAATTGCCCTAGCCGCGATTAGGGCTGCGGCGCCACCTGAACTCCCCCCGGGGGTGCGGTTCAGGTCATAGGGGTTGTTGGTTCGTCCAAATAGATTGTTGTCGGTTTGGAACGAGAGCGTAAATTCAGGGGTATTGGTTTTGCCCACTAAAATAGCGCCGGCATCGCGTAACCGGGCAACGCAAGTTGCATCCCGAGCAGGTCGAAATTTTGCTCTGCCCTCGCTGCCCCAAGTGGATACAAAGTCAAAGGTATCGAGGCTATCTTTCAAAGTCATGGGTACGCCATGCAGAGGCCCAATCGTCTCGCCTGCAGCCAATGCGGCGTCGGCTTGTGCTGCGTACTTTAAAGAAAGTTCAGGGTTGGTGTTCACCACGGCATTGAGCTGAGGGTTGACGGCCGAGATTCTCCCTAGCGCTGCCTCGGTCAAGGCGGTGGCGGTTGTTTCTCGGCTTTTGATCGCTGCTGCGATGTCTTCGATGGAGCGATCAAGTATGTTCGTCATTGTTGGCTCCCTGCGGGTTTTTCGAGGGTGAAGGTAGAATTTTAAGACGCATCGCTCATCGGACCTTGGGATTGAATCAAGCCTAGGCCTTATGGATTAGAAGATAGAAGTCTTGTTCGTCAATGGTTAAAGCCAGGCTTTCCGCTCCCGGTTCTTGATGGATCGTTAAATCATTTCCGAGCGTTTCTCGCAACACATAGTCTCTGTGTGTCTGAAGAGCGGTCATCAGCCCTTCAGAACCCGATGCGTCAATGTGGATTCGATCGGTGACGTTAAACCCCAGGTCTTTACGTTGTTTTTGGATGCGGCTGACCATCTCCCGGGCAAGTCCTTCAGCGATTAACGCTTCATCTAAAGTAGTATCGAGATCGATCGAAATAAATCGATTAGAAACGGCGTTGGTACCCGATCTTGCCTCTCGAAAAATTAAGATGTCCTCGACTGAGAACGATTCATCTTCAAGGGTTAAGGTCCCTTGTGTTTGCAACCTTAGAAGGTCTTCGCCAGTTAGGGCGTCAATCAATTGTTTGAAGTGTTTAAAGCGAGCGCCCAATCGTTTACCCAACACCGGAGAATTTGGGCGGGCAAACAAATCGATGTAATCCGATTCGTTGGTTTCATAAGCAGCGGTCTTAACGTTTAACTCTGCCAGAACGTAGGATTCAAGTTTACTGATCTCAGCGAGAAGCGAGGGATCTTGATGCAGGATCGTGATGCACTTTGCGGGGTACTTTGTTTTGACTTTATCTTGATTGCGTTTTTGTCGACCCAGTAAAACAACGTGTTGCATACGCGTTACGGCAGTCTCAAGCAGTGGGTTAATAAGTGTGTCGTCAGATTCTGGATAGGCGCACAGATGCACCGAACTAGCGGCACCAGAATGCTTCGGCAAGGCTTGATAAAGGGTTTCTGACAGGAAGGGCGCAAAAGGCGCCATGCAAAGCGTGAATTCATAGACTGCAGTATGTAGGGTCGCAAAGGCATGGGTTTTGTCATCGGTCAGGCCCTCGTGCCAGAAACGACTGCGGTTCAGGCGAATGTACCAATTGGTCAAGTCTTCGATAAAATCAAATAGCGCTGGCACAACATTGAAAAGTCGATAAGCCTCCATTTCATTTTGGATATTGTCTTTTAGCGTCTGTAACCTAGACAGAAGCCATTGATCCATGATGTTGGGGCTAAGCGCAGGGTGCAATTCGGGCTCCCAGGCATCGATCTCCGTATAGGTCTTTAGGAAGCGGTAGGCATTAAGCCAAGGCAAGAGCGCCCTGCGGGTCATCTCTTTAACCCCCGCATCCTTAAATCGTTGCTCCTCTGCCTTGACTAACCCTGAATTAATCAAATACAGACGCAGCGCGTCGGCGCCATAGTCCTCCATTAAATCATCGGGTGGCGTGTAGTTTCGGAGCCGTTTCGACATCTTTTTGCCGTCTTCTGCCATGACGATGCCGTTAACGACAACGTTCTTAAACGGATTAGTTTCAAACAAGGCATAGCCGAGGACGATCAGCGTGTAAAACCATCCTCGAGTTTGATCAAGGCCTTCGGCGATGAATTCAGCTGGAAAACCCTGCTTAAAGAGTGCTTCATTTTCAAAGGGGTAGTGCAGTTGAGCGTAGGGCATCGCGCCTGACTCAAACCAGCAATCTAAAACCTCGTCAATGCGTCGATAGATGCCTGGTTCACCGGGAATAGTAAAGGTGAGCTGGTCTACGAATTCGCGATGTAGATCCTCCACCAAAACACCGGTTAAGGTTTTGAGTTCTTCAATTGAACCAACGCAATGGGTTGAACCCGTTGTGTCATTGATCCATATGGGTAAAGGTGTGCCCCAGTAGCGATTCCGTGAAATCGCCCAATCCATCGCCCCCTCTAGCCAATTGCCCATTCGGCCATCCCGAATGTGCTCAGGAACCCAGCGAATGTTCTGATTCGCTTTGACCAGGTCCGCTTTAAAATCCTCGACTCGAACATACCAAGAATCGATGGTCCGATAAATAATCGGGGTGTCTGATCGTGGGCAAAATGGATAACTGTGCTGAATGACCTCCTGCAGGTAAAGGGCGCCTGAGGTCTTCAAGTGGCGAATAATGGCCTTGTCTGCATCCTTTACATGCTGTCCAGCAAAATCGGTTACCTCGCTGGTGAAGCAGCCAGCCATATCGATAGGGCAAACGCTTGCGGTAATTCCAGCGGCTTTGAGGACTCTAAAATCATCCTCTCCAAAAGCAGGCGCCTGGTGAACAACGCCGGTACCACTGTCGGTGGAGACATAATCGTCCGCAACAATTTGAAATGCGCCCTCAGCAGAAGCTTCAGAAAAATAGGGGAAAATCGGCTCGTAATGCTTGCCAAGCAGCGCACTACCTTTGAACGAATCGACAACTGTCAGTGTTTTAGGTCCCTGATAAGCTTCAACCCGCGCACTAGCCATGATGATGTGTTGGCCGCTGGTCTCATCTAAAACTTTACTGTAGTCGATGGTCTCGCCCACACATAGGGCAAGATTGGATGGCAGCGTCCAGGGGGTGGTTGTCCATGCGGCAACAAAAGTGTCCTCGTCTTTAAGCTTAAAGAGCACGGTAACCGCTGGGTCCTGAGTTTCTTGGTAGTTGCTGCCAGCTTCAAAATTAGATAAGACGGTACCTAGCGCCGTGGAAAAGGGCACCACTTTTTCGCCTCGATAGATAAGACCCTTTTCCCAGAGTTGTTTGACGACCCACCAAACAGACTCCATATACCAGGGTTCCATGGTTTTGTAGTCGTTGTCGAAATCCACCCACCGACCAATGCGGGTAATCGTTTTTCGCCATTCGCTGGTATAGCGTTGAATGATGCCTCGACATGCATCGTTGTAGCCTTTAATCCCCAATTGCTCGACCGCTTCAGCGGAAGATAATCCCAAAGACTTATCAATTTCATGCTCAATGGGTAAGCCATGGCAGTCCCAGCCAAAGCGTCGTTGAACATAACGGCCCTTCATAGTGAAGTAGCGTGGTACCGCGTCTTTTAAAATAGAACCGACAAGATGCCCATGATGGGGTAGCCCGGTAGCAAAGGGCGGACCATCATAAAAAATATAAGGCGGGTTGTTTTTTGTTTGCGCCAGGCTCTTTTGGAAAACATTTGATTTTTGCCAAAAATCTAGGACCGCATGCTCAGCAGCCACAAAAGAGAATGTGTCCACATCGGGATTGATAGGACGATCATTGCTCATGTTTGGTTCCCCTGCTGGGCTTGCTGATGGGATGAATCTTCAGGTGACAGCAGTTTAACAATTAGTGACTGTCTGACGGGGCCCAATGATAGCGTCTCTCTGGGTAACGTCAATATAAGGCTAGTCCCGATGATTTTGCACACCGGTAACACTACCTCGAAGATTAATTTTTTCGAGCACCGCTGAGACCAGCTTTTCGATCTTAAACTCAAAGTACCAGTGTGGGGTATCCCAGTGGGTGATTGCCGTTGTGCCAACGACTTTAAATTCCCAGCCCTCAGCTTTGGACCGATCATAAAGCGCTTGTAGGCGCTCCCAAGCCGGGTTGGAAAAAACTGGATGCACACAGGCAACGGTAATGTTTTTTGCGCCTTGCTCTTTGAGTGATTCTATCGCGGCAACGACTGACCCGGCCGTATCGATAATGTCGTCAACCAAAAGCACATTTTTCTGATCAACGTCACCGATTAAGGTGGATCGAAATACGGTGTTCGGCTGAGAGTAATCTCGCTCCTTCGATAACGCCGCAAGATCCGCTGACAACTCTTCGGCATAAATTCGCGCATTTTCAAGATAGCCGACGTCCGGTGAGACCACGACGTCTCCGGTGAGCCCCTGATGCTTAAGCCAGGGCACGAACTGCTTGGTCAAAAAAATGTTTTCAAGATGGGTTTGGCTCGGGTTGAACATGCCAGCGATCGAGTCATTGTGAATTTCGACTGTAACCACTCGGTCAGCGCCAGCACTTTGCAGCATTCGTGCAAAAAGACTGGCGCTAATTCCCTCGCGGATCCTACCTTTGCGTTTATCTTGCCTTGCACCTGGATAGTAAGGCGTGACCGCGGTGATATATTGCGCATCAGCCAATGCGGCGGCTTCAACGGCGTGCAATAGCATAATAAAACGGTCGTAGATCGAGCGGTCATCTTGTTTGCCTACCATGGTTTGGAAGATATAAAGGTCATGCCCGCGAACATTGGCTTCAATTTCTAATTTGCCCTCACCGCAGGCAAACCAAATTTCCTTAACGGGTAGCAACGGCATATCTAAATGTTCGGCGACGCCCTCTGCAAAGGTTCGACCAGATTCGCAGGTCATTAAGGCAATGGGTGCCCTTGGATTTCGAGTAAGTTGAAAAGACTCAGTCATGATTGGCTACCATTCGTTGAAGTACCTGTAAAAGAAGTTTGTGCTCGGCGGGCAGAACTTTAGCTGCCAGTGCCTCTGGGCTTTTAAGGCCTTGGGGAATTTCGAGGTTGACCTGCTCGATGATGGCCCCTTGATCGTAATCTTTGTTCACGAAATGCACTGTGGCGCCGGTGCGCGTTTCTCCGGCTGCCAGTACCGCTCGGTGTACATGAAGTCCATACATGCCGGGTCCACCGAAGGCCGGCAGTAAAGAGGGGTGTATATTTAAAATTCGGTTTTCGAAGCTGGCAAGGGTTACCGGTCCGATTTTCTTTAAGTAGCCAGCGGTGATGACCCAATCGGTCTGATAGGATTTGAGCAATGTCGCAAGCTGTTCATCGGCAGCTTTTTCTCGCCCCGGGGTCGCGTTGCTTGAAGCGGAAGCGATGTAGCTGACTGGAATGTTTCGTTGCTTGGCCTCTTGCAGGGCGCCACTCGTCAAGCGGTTCGAGATTACCACCGCCACCTCTGCGTTGAGAAGCCCGCTTGCGCAAGCCGCTACAATATTCGCAACATGCGAGCCGCGCCCTGAAGCAAGTAAGGCGAGCCTTGCCTTAGGTCTTGAGTCTGGCGGACTCATGGCGATTTGAAGGCGCCTGCAAATTGTTCTCGCAATACATTTTTCTGAACTTTCCCCATGCTGTTCTTAGGAAGCTGCTCTACAAAGCAAACTTTTTTAGGCACTTTAAAGTTTGCCGCATGGGCCCGCATATAGTCGGTAACCGTTTTCGTATCTAGTGTGCAGTCAGGCGCGACAGCGAGAACTGCGCAAACCGCTTCGCCAAAATCCGGATGATCGAGGCCAATGACAGCGCTTTCGATCACCATCTCCATTTTATCGAGTAGGAGCTCAAGCTCCTTAGGGTAAATATTCAGACCACCGCTGATAATAAGATCCTTACTACGACCTACGATACTGATATAACCGTCGCTATCCATGCTTGCGATATCACCGGTCATAAAATACCCGTTATCGGTAAACGATTCTCGGGTCTTTTCAGGATTCTCCCAGTAACCTTGAAAAACATTAGCCCCTTTCACTAGAAGGTCTCCTGGCGTGTTCGGAGGAAGCGCTTTACCTTGTTCGTCAACGATCAGACATTCCACGCCGGGCAGTGGCTGACCAACGGTACCAGGGCGCCTTTCGCCTAACAGAGGGTTTGACGTGTTCATGCCGGTCTCGCTCATACCGTAACGTTCAAGAATCGTGGTGTCGGTGGCTTGCTCCCATTGTGTAAATGTAGCCGAGAGGAGAGGCGCTGAGCCTGAGATGAACAGTCGCATCCGCGCACAATCTTGGTGATCGATGCCGTCTTGCAACAAGCGGGTGTAGTAAGTTGGTACACCCATGAACACGGTTGCTTTTGGTAGCGCTGCGATGACCGCACTGGCATCGAAGTGTTTGTGCAGCAGGATAGGGCTGCCAGCAGCAAGTGGCAGGTGTAAACCAACAAACAGACCGTGAACATGAAACACGGGCAAGGTATGCAGCATGACGTCATTGGCTGACCAGTCCCAGGCCTTAAGTAGCATTTTGGCATTTTCGCACAGGTTGCCATGGCTGATCATAGCGCCCTTAGGCAAGCCCGTAGTCCCGGAGGTGTAGATAATAACTGCGACATCATCGTCGGTTCTCGGGACGACATCAGTGTCTGCCGCACTGGCCGCGGCGAGGCTCGTTAAGCTCCCAAGGCCGTCTGGATCAAGGGTGACGACCTTGACGTCGCGGTGACGATGTATATTTGCCTTTGCTGGGTCGACGATGAACACAGAAGGCTTGGCGTCACTCAAGAAGTGATCTAACTCTTCGGGCCCGTAAGCCGTATTGAGGGGTAGATAAATGAAACCGCTTCGCAAGCAGGCGCAATACAAATAAAGTGCTTCTGGTGATTTTTCTATTTGTGCAGCAACTCTATCACCGGGCTTGAGACCAAATTGACGCAGTATGTGACTGTATTGCCCGCTCCTTTTATCTAGGTCGGGATAAGTCGCTAGGGTCCGACCATCGTCGGCGAGTAGCAGAGGCCGGTCGGTGGTCATCATGGGTTTAAAAAGGGCATAAAGATTGGTCATGGATACTCGGTCACGAGGGACGCCCTCATTTAGGGTTGATAATTGCCATTGGCTGCCGCTCAGCGGTATTCATCCTGCGGTTCTGATAAATTATAGCGCGAGCAATGAAACTTTGCTGTCTAACTTAAAAAGGAGTACTCGGTGGTGAGAGGGATTCAAATTGGGCTATTACTACTGCTTGTGAGCGGGTCGGCGAGTGCTATTGCTGAGCTAGCGTTAGAAAATGGCTGGGTGCGAATGCCACCGGATGGCGTATCGACGCTCGCAATTTATGGCGAGTTAACCAATTCCGGCGATTCTCCGCTGACGGTTGCAACTTGGTCTTTAGATAACGCTGGTATGGTCATGGTGCACCGGTCTGAACTCAATGGCGGGCGGATGCAAATGCGATCTGCCGGCCCGCTGACTGTACCGGCGCGGGGGAAACTTGTTCTCCAGCCTCAGGGCTTGCACATTATGGTGATGAAATTTAACGCCGAAATTGGCATAGGCGACGAGATTGTGATTAAAGCGATGACAGAGTCATCGGAATCTTTTTCGCTGACGGCCGCCGTCGTCCCGATAAATGCGATCGGTCCGACCTTGCCGTGAAGCTGACGCTTCAGCAATGTCTTGAGTTACATCGAGCTGGCAAATGGGGCGCAGCCGAGACGGGCTATCGAGCGATTCTTGCTGAAACCCCTGAGCAGCCCGATGCCTTACATCTTTTGGGCTTGGTGTTAGCGGCGCAACAACATGAAGACCAAGCAATCGCGATGATTGAGCGTGCGATTGAACTTCGACCGAAAGCGGCAGCGTATCATCATAATATCGCGGGCATTTATCGCAGGCTCGGCGCCCTAGATGCTGCGAAAACTGAATTTTCCCAGGCGTTTAGTTTGAAGCCTGACTACGGCGAAGCGTATCAGGGGTACTCCGAAATGGTGACTTTTGAGCCCGGGAACGATTTTATCCAGCGAGTGGTCACCCAGTTGGCGGTTCCTGATCTTACAGATTCCGTGCGATCGTATTTGCATTTTGCTGCCGGCAAATATTTTGATGACACCGGTGATTGGAACCGTGCCTTTGAGCATTATCGGCAGGGCAACCAATTGGCGGGCAAATCGTTTGATCGAGATAAGCATCAAGGATTACTAAAAGACCTTGTTTACTTTCAGCCTGATTTGATGAGACATCAATCCTCGGAACCCATTGATGAGGGCCCTCATCCGGTGTTTGTCGTTGGTATGCCGCGGTCTGGGACAAGTTTGGTTGAACAAATCCTAGCCAGCCATTCCGAGGTATTCGGTGCCGGAGAGCTCAACGATATGGCGCAAGTGGGCCAGCAGCTACTGGCGCAGTTAAAGCGTCTTGATAAAAGTGGATCCGAACAGGGATCATGGGCAGAGGCATTAGCGCAAGCTAAGCGGTCGGCAGCGTCGAAATATTTGGCTCAGCTTCGGCAGCAAGGCGAGGGCCAGCAGGTTCGATGGGTCGTCGATAAACACCCGCTCAATTTCCGCTTTTTGGGGATGATTAGAGCGTTGCTTCCGAGTGCAAAGATAATACACATCCGGCGACACCCCCTCGACACCTGTTTGAGTTGTTATTTTCAGAATTTTAGCGCGGGTCAAAACTATAGTTTTGATTTAAGCAATTTAGGTATTTTTTATCGGGACTATGAACGCCTCATGAGCCATTGGCGTGACTTGTTCGGAGCAGATTTGTTAGAAATCGATTACGAAGATTTGGTTAATAATGCAGAAAGCGTCATTACCGAGTTGTTGGCTTATTGTGGTTTACCTTTTGAGGCTGCTTGTCTTAAGTTTTACCAGACCGATAGACCTGTCAGCACGGCGAGCTTTAAGCAGGTCCGTCAGCCGATTTATCATTCGTCTAAAGCGCGCTGGCGGGCTTACGCTGAAAATCTAAGGCCCTTGGCCAGAATACTTGATCTTGAGGCCGAGCTACCGATCACAGTGACCGGACAGCAAATCTAGAGCTCAGGTCGTTATCAAGCCTATAATGCTGTCAAACGCGTGTTAACTAGGAAACATCATGAGGGGATTTAGCTGGGGAGAACTTGAAGCTTCGGATCCCGAGATTGCAAGTTTTGGCCGTCAGCGACTCGATGGCAAGGTGGCTTATCTGGCAACGGTTCGCGATGATCAAAAACCACGATTACATCCAGTGACGCCAGTCATTGGCGAGGGGCGTTGTTTTGTGTTTGTTGAGCCAAGCACGCCCAAGGCAAAGGATCTGCTTGATAGTGGTTGGTACAGTTTGCACTGCGGGATGAACGATAGTTCAGGTAGCAGTGGAGAATTCATTTTAAATGGGCAGGTGCAGGTGCTGGATGATCCGGATGCTCGTAGCCTTGCCGAATCCGTGTCGAGTTATAGGCCGGCGGCGCGCGCGCTGTTGTTCGAGCTCATCATTGATGAAGCGCATGCGATTGAATATCCCTTTGGTCGGGCGCTTCGCAAAAGGTGGCCCTCAAGTACACGCTAAGGCAGGTTAAGTTGGCGTCAAAGCAGTTTAGCTGCCGAATGGGCGCTAAATCCTGAAGCGCTATTTATTGGGCCTGGGTGACCGCGTGGTGGTCTTTTAGTCAAAAGGTGTTGCAGTGTTGAGCGGCAGCCTTAAGATCGGGATGATGTCTGCGATGGTTGCTCGTAAGACAGACTTTGGGAGCGCTTGTGCTGACTGATCAAATTGGCTTTCAAGGCTAAAAAACGCTTCCGCAGTTAATCGGTGCAGGGTAGCGGTTTCATCGACGGCGTCAAATGCTTGGGTTAAACGAGCTGGATCAAAGTTTGTGTCTCGTAGCAGGCCCAGAAATTCTCCAAGCACCATTTTTGGTTGATAGGCTTTGAGCTGCTGAACTGTATGCAAGCGCAGGTAATCAAGGCGCACTGCCTGGCTGTAATCGACCCGATAGTATTCAAAGGCATTGGCGAGCTCGAGTAAAAGCAGAATCATCGCGGTTTCGTTGGCTTCAATATGAAGCGGGAATAACCTCGGTTTCGGCCTCAGCTGTTTGAAAAAATGTTGTCCCGGCAGGCCGGTCATGAAGGCAACTATCTCGGCTTCGGCAAAGGTTAATCTGGGTAAGGTGTCCACAGCCACACGAATACTAGCGTCTTGTGCTTGATAGAAAAAAGCTGAGTTAGACGGTAGATGAAAGGTCTTAACCAGTAACGACGGCAAAGACGCATAGTCTAGCTGAAAAGGGTTCATGCGAGCTTGAATTGCAATGGCTTGTTGGACCAAGTTTAAAAACTGTTGCTGATTGGCGGGTGATTCACCCACTTTGGCGAAGATCTTGGGATCGATATCATTGAGAGATCGGCGTTCTCGGTTTAGCTTTTCAAGACGATGGCTGAGCTTACTAATCATCGCCAGTTGATGGCCCTCATCGGTCTGGGTCCTGTGGGTAAGCGGGTTTGTCAGGGCCGCGAAGATCATCTTTTGATCCGGCCTGATCAATGTAAGGTCAACGGATTGGGCCAGAGCCTCGCTCAGGGCAAGGTGTTGTGCTTGTGCGCCGACGAAACCGGCCTCACTGGCTGCTCGCGAGCTGATGTCGTCAAACAACAACTGCTCGAGTTTCGATCGGAGTGAGACTTGCTCTGGTGAAGGTGGCGTTGACTTGATTTCAGCGCGCTCGAGACTGAGTTGATTGCAGCCGGTGCCGAGCCAATAAAATAACAAGCAGAGTGTGAAGCTTGAACCTCTGCCAAGAGTACTCACGAACTCGAAAAGGTTTGAATCAACTCGCCAAGCGCAGACTGGGTATCACGTTGGGCAGCTATTCTGGCGTAAAGCGGTTGTTTAAGTGCATCCTGCTTACAGGCGTCAAGATTGATATCGATATTGAGTCTCGCTGAAGCGAGCGTGCACTGAAGGATTAAGGCCACCATTTGGGTATCAGAGCGCAGGTGCTGATTGGTTTTGGAATAGCAAGTTAGGAGTTGCCGGCCGAGTAAACCGGCCAGTTCAAAAATCAAGATTGGTGCGAAAGCAGCCTGGAGGTAAGCATCATCCCGCAGAGCGGGATTGTCTTTCGCCGTTTTTAATTGTCGTTGGCAGGCAAGGTATCCGGCCGCATCAGCTTCAGCAAGCCGTAAAAATTGTTTTGCGTGGTGATCGAGCGCTGTCGCAAAGGCGGCACTGAAGACCGGGCCGCGACTATAGCGGACCACCATCGCCATAAGGGCGGCAGCATTGGCGCCAAGATGGGCGGCAACGCCGCCGCCCCCTGGGGTCGCTCGCCGCTCACCAACCGCTTGCAGCCAGCCGCTAAGGGTTTGATCCATGCTCATGAGGAATCTGCGTGGAAATTCTGGTAGAGGCGCAGCGCATTTCGCAAGCACATAGCAACGGTCATCGGACCAATCCTAGGTAGATAAATCGACGCATGGTGGGCAACGCTCGGATCAAAGTTGTCATAGCTTGAGAAGTTCACGCAGACTGAGTCGGCGGATATTTCACCCGGTGTAACGCAAGGAAATTTTGAACTGGGAACCCCAGTAATGATGATATTGGACTCAGCAAGTGCCTGCCCCCGAGTGATGTGAGTCTCGCTGGGTTTTGCTAGGTCGAACTGAAGTGGGCCAAATTCGTCGAAAGAATAAACTCTTGCGCCCTCATTTGACATCATAACTGCGAGCGGCCGGCCAATCACCTCGCTGCGGTTAAAAATGGTCACGGTCTTACCCGTTAATGGCCTTTCTCCTGCAGCAATGCTTTCTTGATAAACCCCGAGATGGGACAAAAGCTTTATAATGGCTAAGGGCGTGCAAGGTAAAAGCGCTTTTTTAGTGAGGTCACCGGCCACAGCAAATCGATCATTGGCGTAAAGTTTTCGAGTCCAGTATTGGCTGCCAGCTTCGACATCTTTGCTGTAGCTCACGAGATTGCGCAAATAATCGTCCTGCTGATTCCCAAAAATCGGGAAGTAAATAAAAATACCGTGAATGCTGGGGTCGTCATTTGCGACAAGGATCGCTTGTTCAAGTTCGAGGCGGCTGACCTGCTGTAAATCGTAGTCTAGGCCTGCATCAAAAAACCGTTGTTGTGTGGCTCGAGCATAAGCCAGAGACGGTGCATCTTCACTGGCGATTAATCCCAAAACCTTTGGCCGCTCGGGCAGTCCTGCGACCTCCTCTCGGCAAGCATCGATAAACTGATTGGCTAAAGTTTTTGGATCATTTGCCTTCACGGTGATTAGGCCTAGGACTGTCTTGAAACGCTACCCAGATAGCCGCTGTGGTGACGTTTACCATAGGCCTCCCGGGTAAAACCCTTGAGTTCCATAAGGGTTAAAGCAATCGCGTCGCTCATCGCGAGCATGACGGCAATCGATGCGCTGGGGGTTAGTTCAAGGGGGCAGGGTTCAATAATATTTTCACCCATATCTAAAATGGGCTCGCAAAATTGACGCATCGGCGATTTCGGGTGTGATGTAATGCCGATAATTCGAGAGACGCCCAACTGTCTTGCGATCTCAAGGGTTTGAATCACTTCATTGGATTTACCGCTGGTTGAAAAAGCAACAATAGCGTCCTCTTCGGTAACCATGCCTAGATCACCGTGACCTGCTTCAGCGGGGTGGACAAAAAATGCCGGTGTGCCAGTCGACGCAAGGGTTGCAGCAAATTTACGAGCAATAAAGCCAGCCTTTCCAATACCGGTAGCGATCACCCGTCCACGCGTGGTCTGCAATAGTTCAATGGCTTGTTCAAATGCGGCATTGACTTGAATACTAGCAATGGCGTTGGCCTCTGCGTCGAGGATACGTTGAATGTTTTTTTGTATATCCAAGGGGCGCCCCTTTCATGCGTTAGCGCATTATAACCTATCCGCTATAGACTCGAATCAGCGTTGCGATATGATTTTGTAACCCAGGGTGGAAACTGAGCAGCTGAGTGGCGTGCTCGATGGGGACCCATAAACATTGTTTGATATCTGGCTCAGCAGAAACCTTGCTTGGTTCGGACGCCATGGGAGAGGCCAAAAACCAATGACCTTGGCAGTCGTACACTTGGCCGTTCCATTTGAACTGATACTGAAAAGGTTGGTCATCACCATGAAGCGAGACCTCATACCCTGTTTCTTCTAAGGTCTCCCGCCTAGCGCAGTCCGCAGCAGTCTCCCCGGGCTCGATCCCACCGCCGGGCAAAGACCAGAATCGTTTTTGGCTGAGAGGATCCTGCAGCTCGATCATCAGTAGTTGATGCTCGCGAAAGCAGACCGTGCTGGCTCTTTGCCGAGGCACGATGCTCATGTGGAGCCTTCTAGGAGTAGGCAACGTGCCTCATGTTGCGGCTGTTTTCCCAAGAGATCGGGCGACGTTAAGCTGCAGCGAGCCTCGGCAATGGGGCAGCGTGTATGAAATCGACACCCTGATGGCGGTGCAATCGGTGAAGGCACGTCTCCTCTCAAGACAATGCGACGAGTTTTTCTGTGAGGATCAGGGACCGGGATCGCGGATATCAAAGACTGCGTATAAGGATGCAAGGGATTGCGATAGAGCATCTCGCTGGGCGCGCTCTCGACAATCTGACCCAAGTACATAATTAACACCCGATCAGAAATGTGTTTTACCACGGCGAGATCATGAGCAATAAAGAGATAAGCAAGGTTGAACTCTTTTTGTAAATCCATCAAAAGATTTAGGATTTGACTTTGAATCGATACATCTAGGGCAGATACAGGTTCGTCGCAGATAATCAGCTCTGGATTCAGCGCGATCGCGCGGGCGATACCGATTCTTTGACGCTGCCCGCCCGAAAATTCAAAAGGGTATCGACTCGCCGACCGACTCGGTAAGCCAACAATATCCAACAATCGGGTTACCGACTGATGTCTGGACTGTCTATTGCCAATACCATGAACCAAGAATGGTTCTTCAAGAATCTCGCCGACGGTGTGCCTTGCGTTCAATGACTCCATTGGGTCCTGAAAAATCATTTGGATATTCTGACGGAAGGGCAATAACTGCTTATGGGTCATCGGTGCTAGATCGACCCCTTTAAACAAGATGTTACCCTTGGTAGGCGCATACAATCGGGTAATGCAGCGACCCAAAGTAGACTTACCGCAACCAGATTCTCCAACAAGCCCAACAGTCTCTCCGGGCTTAATCGAAAAGCTAACCCCATCGACAGCAAGGTTGAAAGCTTTGGTTCGTGAGAACAGCCCTGATTTTACTGGGAAGTGCATCTTCAAATCGTTCACTGCGAGTAATGCTTCGCTCATAGGGCCGCCCATTTCAAACACCTGACCTTATGCGAGGCAGTGAGAGACTCAACCTCAGGTGGTTCGGCTTCGCAGCGAGCCTCGACATAGTGACAGCGATTGGCAAAGCGACAGGCTCGCGGCAGCTCATGCAAGCTTGGAACCATTCCAGGAATGATCTCAAGGGTAGACTTTGGCGCACTGTCCATTCTTGGGATCGATGCCAGTAGTCCCTTTGTGTAAGGATGTTTGGGCGAATCAAAAATCTCAAAAACTGTACCTTGTTCGACAACCTGTCCGGCATACATAACGACCACCTGTTCACAGGTTTCGGCGATAACCCCGAGATCATGGGTAATCATCACCATAGCCATGCCAGTGTCTTGTTGCAGCGATCGTATAAGCTCAAGGATCTGTGCCTGAATGGTGACATCCAACGCGGTAGTAGGTTCGTCAGCGATCACCAGTTTAGGCTGACAAATGAGTGCGATGGCAATCACCACCCGCTGACGCATACCACCAGATAACTGGTGGGGATATTCGGTCATTCTAATGCCTGGCTCAGGAATCCCAACACGAGCGAGCATCTCGGTCGCGGTTGCAATTTGCTCTTGCGCCGTTTGCTGGGTATGTAGGGCAACCGCCTCGGTTAACTGCCTGCCAATAGTGTGTACAGGATTCAACGCGGTCATCGGTTCTTGAAACACCATGGATATTTCTGCGCCGCGAATCGCCTGGCGCCGCGCATCATCCACTTGGGTGATGTCCTCGCCCTGGTATACAACCGCCCCAGAGGTAATCCTGCCGTTGGGTTGGGGTAGTAGGCCCATGATGGACAGGGCCGTAACACTTTTGCCGCAGCCGGATTCGCCCACGATGCCCAGGGTTCCGCCAGGTGGAAGATCAAAACTCACGCCATCAACAGCTCGGACCACGCCTTCATCAGTGGTAAATTCGGTAACCAGATTTTGAACCGATAACAGCGACATTAGAGCGCTCGATATTGGTCATAGATCGTAACCTCTGGAGGAAACGTGTTGCCCGTTTGTCTGGCTGACTCGGTCTCCGCCTTACGTGTCTCGTCAAACCAATGGACAAAAAACTGGGTTGCGCCTGCGGCATGTTTATAGCTGAAATTTTCAGGGTATCGAATCCAACGCCAGTGACCGAGTCGAAAGAATCCGGTCTTAAACCCGGGTACGAAAGAACCATAATCGAAGTGTAATTCATTCATTCTGTGCGAAAGATCGATCATCGACTCCGCGTCTGAGGCGGCCCGATAGCGATTGATCAATGAGTCCATCTCAGGGATCGCCACCAACTCTAGATTATTGGTTTGAGTCTTTGGCTTACGATCTGGGTTGACTTCACCATCGCCTAGAAATGCCTTGTCGTAGGCATTATCTGAATGAAAGGTTTCCCAAAACCGTGGATACAGTTCCAAAGAATAGCCGAATGCAGAGAAATGGATGTCGTGCTGCTTTTCTTGCACTTTCTTCCACCCTGCTGTGGCATCGAGCACCTCAACCCGAAATTCTAGGCCGGCTTTTGCGGCCTCTTCTTTGAGGATGGTTAAAATGTCTTTGAGCGCCTCGTAACCTGATGAAAGCGTGAACGCCAGCCGAGTCCCGTCAGGCTTTTGTAAGATGCCGTCTGAACCACGCTCAGTGAAGCCCGCGGCCTTAAAATAAGCGAGGGCTTGCTCTATATCAAAAGGCCTTGCCGTTAATGTCGGATGACTATAGGGGCCGTAGCCATCATTAGCCGTATTTAATCTTGCAGCGTCGCCCCTAAAAAATTGATCGATGACAAGCTGCCAATGGGTCGCATGTTGAATGCCAAGGCGAACATTTTGATCGTTCAAGTAGGGTTGATTGCTGTTGATCCAAAGTCCATAGGGTGGTCGAGGCCTGACGTTGTAAAACCATTTCTTTTCAATATAGCCGCCAGCGACCGCTGGGTCCGTATCGGGAAGTTTGTCATACCAGTACTCGGCGAGGTTTAACCCAAACTGGTCAATGTCACCTCGTTTGAAGGCTTCAAAAACCTTTGGGGTATCGCGGATGACCACCAAATTGATATTGTCGAGGTTAAATCGATATCGCCAATGTTTTTTGTCCTTAGCCCACCAGTTGGGATCTCTTGTGAGCCGAACCGAACGGCCTTTGTTGAGGTCCTCCGGTTTTAGAATGTAGGCGGCGGTTGTGGGTGCAAAGCGCCACTGATAACGCTCTAAAAAGTCTTCCCCAACCTCACGATAAAAATGCCGAGGCAAGGGCCTTAGCTCTAGCACTTTGGAATCAGTATCGGGTTTTAGCTCGGGAATAGAGATCGCGATCACATGATCGCCATATTTGGTGATGCCGGTGTACTGACTCTCGTACCAATTGTTGTACCAGGGTGCTGTGATGTACTTGGTTCTGAAGAACCAAAAGATAAATACGTAGTCATCTGCCGTTATAGGCACGCCATCGGACCAGGTTGCTTTAGGGTCGAGTTCAACAAATACAGACTTGGAGGATTCGTCCACAGCCCAGCGTAATGCCAATCCAGGAAAGTAGGCCAACGTGTCTGGATGCCGATGCGCCATAGCCATGGTGGTGTCATCAAGGATCCAGGGTCTAAAGCTGCCATTTGAGTCTGGGCCAACGGTGCGTAAGGTTCTTGGGAAGTCAGCCAGTCGAACCGTTTCTGTGCCGCCTTTTTGCGCTTCGGGGCTTCCCACCTCGGGGAGGTCGCTACCATCGATCCAATTGAGGCCTTCTGGAAGGTCATCTATGGATTTAAATTTAAAAAAATCCGGGTTGTCTCGATAGAACGCCTCAACCTCGGCGGTATTGTCGATGATCGTTAGCGTCTCAGGTTCAGAGGCCTTATCGCTGCAGGCAAATACACTGAATATAGATACGAGAATAAGAAGTCGCTTCATAAAGGGCTACCGGTACAAGGTGAATTGTTTAGGGTCAAAAGATTCTCTAATGGCTTCGCCGATAAAAGTCACCAGCGTCAAAATTAATACAAGGGTGCCAAAGGCGGCCGTGACAATCCAGGGCGCTGTACGAAGGTTGGCTGTGCCTTGCTTGAGTAGCTCGCCGAGGCTGGGCGTTGGAACGGGTAATCCGAAGCCCAGAAAGTCGAGGGCAGTAATCGCTGCGATCGCTGACACCACGGTGAATGGCATAAATGTCACGAGGGTAGAGAGCACATTGGGCAGAATATGTTTAAAGATGATTCGCGGCGTGCCAGCACCAATCACCCTAGCGGCGGCAATATAATCCCGGGATTTCTCTTTGTAGGTCTCGGTGCGCATATAGTAGGTCATGCTGGTCCAGCTAAACAGCACCATGACGCTCAGAAGCAACATGATTCGGACAGGAATCGAGGCTTCCGCGGGGATAACAGAAAAAACGATGATGACCATATACAAAAATGGAATGTTCGACCAAATTTCAATGAGCCGTTGGAAAAATAAATCAAATACTCCACCGAAATAACCCATCGCACAGCCAATCACAATGCCAATGATGTAAACGCTGACCATAAAAGCAAAAGCAAACAGCAGCGCCGTTCGCGTGCCATAGACCAGACGTGCCAAAATATCGCGACTGGTTGTATCGGTGCCTAAATAGTGGCCGCGGTCAGCATTGGGTGGTTCCGGTCTCATGATGCCGCCTGTGGCGTCGTTTTCATAGGCATTGAAAGGGACGATCGGCATGATCACCCAGTTCCCTTGATCTTCGGTTTGAAACCTCGCTTGCAATGCTCGGTAATTGGTTTCGTAGGAGTAATCGCCGCCAAAAGCGGTGCCGGGGTAGTAATCGGCGTAGGTAGGGAAATACAGATTGCCCTCGTATTGCACCACGAGGGCCCGACTGTTAACGAACAATTCCGCGACCGCTAAAAGCGCAATCATTGTGCCTAGGATTAAAAAACTGACGTAGCCGAGCTTGATTTTTTTAAATCGCGCGAGTTTTTTACGGGTCTGAGGGTTCAAGGCGATCATGACTATTGAAAGCGCACCCTGGGATCCACCAGCGCAACTAGCAAGTCTGATAATACGTTGCCGATAAGCAGCAATAGGCTGCCTAAAAGTACGACGCCCATGACCACTGGGTAGTCGCGATCTAAAATCGAGGTCAACCCTAGCAAGCCAAAGCCATTAATATCAAAAATAAACTCGATTAAGAAAGAGCCGCCAACCAAGAGCGTGATATTTTGCCCAAAGGTAGTGGCAATTGGGATCATGGAGTTTCGTAATGCGTGTCTTAGTACTGCCCGACGAAAAGGCACACCCTTGGCGATGGCGGTACGCACATAGTCTGCCGCCAAGTTATCCATAAGATGATTTTTAAGTAGCAAGGTGACTAACGCAAAGCTGCCCACCATGTAGCAAATCAGCGGCATGACTGAGTGCGCCAAAAGGTCGGTGAATTGCCCCCATAAGGTCTTATCATAAAAGCTAAAGCTGACAAACCCACCCATCGGCAGCCATTCTAGCCGAACCGAAAAGTACAGAAGTAGTAAAGACCCAAGGGCGTAACCGGGAATGGCGTAACCAACGAAGATCAGTACCGACGACGCCGTATCGATGGCAGAGCGGTGCCGCACGGCTTTAACCACGCCCAAGGGGATGCACACCAAATAAGTCAACACGAGGGTAATTAAACCGTAATAGATAGAGACCGGGAATCTCGATTTAATCACATCCCAAACTGGCTCGTTATAGCGGTAAGAAGACCCTAGATCGCCAGACAACACTTTACCGGTCCAAATGAGATAACTTTCAAGCAAGGGCTTATCAAAGCCGTAATAAGCTTTTAGCTGTGCCAATTGGGCTTCAGATATAGCCATGCCCTGCCCTGCACTTTGAGAAACACTACCCCCGGATGCGTCCATCATCTGGGATTCCATAATAGCTCGTTCGAGAGGGCCGCCTGGCACCAGCCGGGTGATAGCAAAGACAATAATCGTGACACCGATGAGCGTCGGCGGTATTAGGAGCAATCTTTTAAAAAAGTACTGCCGCATAGGTCTTGATCTAACGTGGTGAATTGGGCTGGGTGGCTATGTTGACGATTGCCTGTCTATTCTGCAAGTTGCAATTGCAATCATCGCGTTTACTCATCGTTTAAGAGGTATTTCATCAAAAAGGTTGCCAGCAAGGCACCTACAAGTTGCAGGAGGATAAACATCATCACGTGATTGGGACTGATGCCACTGAAGGTGTCTGTCATGCTTCTGGCCAGCGTGACAGCAGGATTGGCGAAAGAGGTGGACGCGGTGAACCAATAAGCGCCTGTGATGTAAAGCCCGACCGCGAGGGCGACAAAGTCAGGTTTAAATCTAACGCAACCCAAAATGGTCATGACCAAGCCGAACGTTGCTATTGCCTCTGAGAACCATTGTCCTGTGCCTGTTCTGTCATGGCTAGAAACTTGTAACAGCGCTTGATCAAACATCAGGTGGGCAGCCAGTACACCGAGCACGGCTGCGACGATCTGGACGGCAATGTATCCGCCCGCTTCGTGAACGGTAATTCGCTTTAACAGCAGCATCGAGCAGGTAACTGCTGGGTTAAAGTGAGCGCCAGATATTGGTCCAAAGATCGTAATCAGCACGGCGAGCACAGCGCCTGTGGCAAGCGTATTACCCAACAGCGCAATCGCATCATTGCCTCCCGATAGGGTCTCTCCCATGATTCCTGAGCCAACGACGGTTGCTAGGAGGAAAAAAGTACCGAGCGCCTCGGCGGTGAGTTTTTTAATCATAAACTAAAGGTTGCTTCTTTAAGTTAAAGGCTATATTCCGCCAAGTTGCCGCATAACGTTGAGTCCCCATTATAAACAATCATAAAAAAGATCTGCGAGCCTCGGTGCTCGAGGCGTTAATCCTTCCGGTAGCATTTGATTTGGGACATAGGCAAAAGCGACTTGCGGTGAGAGCGCGGCAAATGCTGACGAACCGCCGGTGCCATTATGACCAAAAGCGCGAGGATCTGGGCCGTATCCGGCGCCTTCATTTAAGATAAAGCCCCCTTGGCTGCGTTTGATCTTGGTTTGCAGAATAAGGTCAGTTTTGTCCTCAACCGCAGTGGTTATCGCTGTTTGCAGCGTGTCTGTCCTGACAAATTGTGCATGTTGACTAAGGGCTGCTTGATAAAGGGTAGCAAGCCCCCGGGCTGACGCGTGGCCATTGGAGGCCGGAATCTCAGCGCGACGCCAATCTGCCGAACAGGCATCCGCAAAAGGACGAATGCGAGGGTTGTCCTGAGTTAGCGTCACCAGAGGTGTGCGAGATTTTTTTATGCCCGATGGGGTCGCTGGGGTTGCGCCAACTGCATGGTTCGGACCAATCAGATCCGCGCATTGGGCTTGGGCGCGAGCAGATAGGCCAATGTGACAATCTGCTTTGTGCGGCTCTGCCAAGTGCTTGCGAAGATAATGACCCGGAAGCTCGCCGGTCACACGTCTGATTAATTCGCCGGCTAAGAAGCCCCAGGTGATTGAATGATACCCCGCGGCGCTACCAGGCGGCCATTTTGGTGCTGCCGCAGCCAATCGTTCAACCCTAGACTGCCAATTGTAAAGATCAGTAACAGCGAGTGGCTGATCAAAGGCGCAAAGGCCGGCTTGGTGAGATAGCAATTGCCCGACGGTAATTCCGGCTTTACCATTTTGGTTAAATTCTGGCCAGTAGCGACCGACGACTTCGTCATAAGCCAATAGATCTTCATTAACGAGTTTGGCGAGGGCGAGTGCGACAATGCCTTTGGTCGTGGAGTAGATATTCACCAGGGTATCTGGTGTCCAATCTCTTGTACGCGCTCGATCTTGCCAGCCTCCCCAAAGGTCAACAACTTTTTTACCTTCTAGAAATATGCACAAACTAGCGCCGACCTCGGGCCCTTGCCAAAGCTCAGTAAAGGCCTCCTTGACGCGAGTAAAGCGGGCATCGGAGGTGCCAAAGATGGGGGCATTCAAAATAGAAACTCTCCGTTATGATGGGGGCAAGTTTAAATCAAAGCTGAATCGATAAGGAGAAAGATATGCCCAGATTAGCGCAGGTAGGACGGGATGGCGCGGCACCGGATATTCTGAAGGTCTTTGACGCTGTTTTCGGCGAGGGCGTGGACCCGATCGAAAACCCCGGCACAGCAACTGGCACGCCGGGCAATTGGTGGACTGTCTTTGCTCTAGTGCCGGAGTGCTTTCGACATGCGGTCGCGGGCTTTCAATTCTATCGAGGGCGATCTCGGAAAATCAGCCCACGATTGAGAGAGTTGGGTCAGGCGCGAGCGGGCTATGCTCGGGGGAGCCTGTTTGTGTTTTCTCAGCATTGTAAAGCCCTAAGGGGGGCGGGCTTTACCGAAGCACAGATCGCCGCTATCCCGGCTTGGGCGTCAAGTGATTGCTTTTCTCCTATAGAACGAGCGGTGCTCGCCTATACCGACGATCTTGTCCTTGCGGGCGGGCGAGTACCTGACGCAACCTTTGATGCTTTGAAACGAGAGTTGTCTGATGAGGCTATTTTAGAACTGACCTACATCACTTGTACCTATGAAATGCATGCCACTATGTGCCGAGCGCTCAGGCTTGAATACGACGATGTAGACGAGCGATTGGTAGAAGTTCCCTTGCCTGAGGGTGAAACTCGCAACATCGACTTTATGCGAGCGGTGGACCAGCGGGATCCTGCAGATCCAGCCTAATATCGCGATAGTGGCAAGGGTTTCGCTGCTTGATACGCTGAGCGGCTTTGAGCATCTGGATAAAATTCACCGGCAAGTCTGTGAGGTTGGCCTCATCGATGAGATTCGTAAGATAGCCAATTTGCTGGTCGCCCAGACGGTGGAATCCCCGGTCTAGCTCTGATCGCTCTGGAGGGCGTTGACTAGTTTCCCGGGGCGTTTTTTGGCGCTTTGGCATTCGAGACAGGTCAACGTCGCCACTGAAGACTTTTGCAAGCCATTGACTTTGGATCTGGAAAAGTGGGAACGGGACCACAAGATAGGGTAACCCTATGAATGCTAGATTGGGCTGCTGGATGGCTAGTATTTGTTGATACAGACCCTGTACCCGGTGCGCCTCAGTCTTGATGATTTCTGAATCGAGAAACGGGAAGTCGTACTGATAACCCGTACAAAACAAAACTTCGTCAATCCCGGTGAGCAGCTGTTTGTCTCTGAGGACAATGCCATCTGACGTGACGGCTTCAAGATCGGCACAGATAGAGACGTTCTCAAGGTCGGAAACGAAAGCGCTGCGCTCGTCGCTGTGACCGCACCAAAAAACGGCTCTGGCTTGCGGACTAATTTCCCGAACAAGGTCTATGCCAGAGGCATTGCTACCCCAAACCACAACGCGTTGACCGGCAAAGTCCCCCGGCTCGACGTAGTGTTTAGCGTGTCGCGGCGGATTTGCCAGATGTTCTAGGCCTGCAATCAAGGGTAAGTTCGGCGTGGTGTAGTGGCCATTGCATACGACAATCGCATCAGCAGTTAAGGGCGTATGTGCGTTGAATTTAATCAACCAACCCGAAGAATGCCGGGTGACCGAGGTTACTTTATGATCAAATTTGATCAAGGGTTGAAGGCATTTTTCTTCACTAAAAGCCTTGAGGTAATCGGCAACCGCTTTGGGTCCAGGATAGTCCCCAAGCTCAGGCGGGATGAGCTGCGGGTCAAACGGAAAATCAAGAAAGGCCATCAGCGCTGCGGGTAAATTGGTCCTAAGGCTTGGATACAGCGCCGTATTTTTGAAATCAACCTGAGCTTGCCACAAGCCGCCGAGGTCCTTGGACTGTTCGAACACCATGACATTATGAGTCTTGGTAAGGGCAGCGGCAGCGGCGAGGCCAGCGGCTCCGGCGCCAATAATTGCAATCTCCATAGCGCAGCGCTTCGTTAAATCTAGCGTAAGCTTAACAAGATGTTACGGGCACCGACATGGCATAATAGGTAGCCTTATGAGGGGGCGCTGTTGGACATTACGCATCGAGCAAAATTAGTCGACCAATCGGTCTTATCACCATCGACCAGATGGTTTCGCTTTGAATCTGTGAGCGCTGAATTACCTTTTGAGCCAGGGCAGTTTTATCGGCTAACGATGCAAGATAGTCGAGGGACTTTTGAGCGCAGTTTCAGTTTTAGCCAGACGGACCTCTTGTTACCTAAGAACCAGTTTGAATTGGTTGTTTCCGCGGTAGCGGGTGGACGGGCCACGAACTGGCTGTTTAATGCAGATTTGGGCGCAGAGGTGACTCTTCAAGGTCCCTACGGTCGGCTGCTGTTGCCGGAGCCCCCAGCCCAGAAGCTGTTGTTGATCGCGACCAGCGTCGGGCTTGCACCTTTTCTACCGATGTTGGCGCGCTTGCAAGCGCAATCTCCAGAGCATCCGCGCTTGGTGCATTTGCGGCTCGGCGTCCGGTCGCCGGATGAGTTTTTATATGAAGCGTATTTAACAGCGCTGCACCAGCAGTATAGTTGGTTTGATCTATCTCTTTTCTATTCTCGGCAAATGCCGGAGCAACCCGACCCTTGGGCCTATTCGGGGTATGTGACGGAAGGGCTCAGCGCTGAAACCTTGGATGCGGCCACCGACCGGGTACTCGTATGTGGTAATCCTAAAATGGTCGATGATGTCTATCAGATTCTCCGATCTAAAGGCTTTGGTCCAAAAACAGTGGTTCGCGAAAAGTATGTGTTTGCAGCTCAGGAGCGTACAGCAAAACCCAAGGCGAGTTCCGCTGCTGATGCTGCTCTGCTACAGGAAAAGATTAAACAGTACACGACCAAACAAAGGGACTAGATCGCGACCGGTTTACCCTGAAAAACGCCAGTGCCACGGCTCATAGACAAATCCTTGGTCATTGTCTCTTGGGTAGCTCATGCGAAAGCCAAATTTGCCTGCATATTCAGATAGGTAGTGAAAAGCAGCAGTTTGCTCGAAAGCCTCGGTGAGCATGGGCTGTCCCGGGGTAGCGAGATCTAGGGCCTCGCCCGTGTGATGTTCGCTGTAACCTGGCAGTGCTACCGATGCTAGGATGGCTGATAAGGTTTGTCCTTGGGCCAGTTTGCGCTTGATCAAGGTGGTTTGATAGTCGATGGAGCGAAAAGCCGAGACTGGCTGAATTAAAATGCCAGCTGCTTTGGCTTCATTGGCTAGCAATTGCCACTGATCTCGAGTTTCAGGGGTAGCCAAAAGCTGCGAGCCATCGTCTTTTCGACTCAACGGCGCTAAATGCTCAATCGACACTTCAGCCTGCCTAGGCGCTTGGTATAGCTTTATATCCTTCTGGGTCAGTCCGAGGGGTTCAAGATAGGTTGCAAAAAGCTCGGAGTCTCTCACAAGAATTTCCTACCCAGTAAAAGCCTCAAGATGGATGTTGGCGTTGCCAAACATGGCATCAATCACCATGAGTCTTTTGAAATAATGCGCAATGGCTAGATCTTCTGTCATACCCATACCACCATGTAACTGAACCGCGTTTTGGCCTACAAAGCGGGATGATTTGCCGATCAAGAACTTGAGCGCGTGAATATGCCTTTGGGCATCTTCAGAGGCTTGATTAAGCAACATCGTGGCTTTCATACAAAGCGATTTTGCAAGATTGTATTCAATAAACATCTCGGTTAGCCGATGTTTAACGACTTGGAAATCTGCCAGAGGATGATCAAATTGTTCTCGCTGCTTGGTGTACTCTATGGTGCTGGTATAGAGCACTTCCATCGCGCCAACTGCCTCAGCAGATATCGCTAAGATCCCTCGATTAATAACTTGTTGCAAGGTTTCAGCACCCTCATCGATGTCACCTAATAAGTTTGCGTTGGGAATCCTGACACGATCGAGATGAACCTCGGAGGCTCTTAATCCATCAACGGTAGGGTAGTCTTTGCGCGACAAACCCTTCGCCTCAGCAGGAATTAGAAATAACGAAATACCCTGTAAATCTTTGACCCCGCCCGATGTCCGAGCTGAAACGATCAAGTGGTCGGCAGACGCGGCATTAAACACCACCGATTTATGACCAGTGAGCACATAATGATCACCATCTTGCTCAGCGATAGTTTCAACATGGTTAAAGTCTGAGGGCGCGCCTGCTTCAAGATAGGCAATGGAACCTTTGATCGAACCATCAGCCAACGCAGGTAGGAGGGACTGCTTGGTAGACTCCGACCCGGCTAAGGTGATTGCGCCGCCAAATAATACGAGACTAGGTAAAATGGGTTCAACAACCAGGCCTTTACCCAAAGACTCGCAGAGAATCATTGTATCGACGAGATCGCCACCAATACCGCCATAGGCCTCTTCGATCGGGAGGGCTAACCAACCTAACGAGGCAAAGGTTTGCCAATGTTCCTCACTGTAACCAAGGTCAGAGTTCGCCAACGCTTTGCGTGAGTCAAGGTCATACTCAGAGGACAGAAATTTTGCAATGCTCTCCTCGAGCATGTTTTGTTCTGCGGTGTAGGCTAAATCCATGGTTTTTCCTTAGCTTAATCCAAGTACGTTCTTGGCGATGACATCTTTTTGAACCTCGCTGGCCCCTCCATAGATGGTCGTCGCGCGCCCCCCTAAATAAGATTGTGTGGCACCATGGGCAAAGTCTGGGCCAAAGGCTTCAGGCCCCCAAGGCGCGGCGAAAATGCCCGCAGCCTCGAGATTGAGTTCGTTAATACGTTGCTGAATTTCGGTGCCTTTGAGTTTAAGGATTGAGCTTTCAGGCCCTGGATCGCCGCCAGCAGCAACTCGAGCCAAGGTTCTCATCTCGGTGAACTCAAGCGCCATCAATTCTGCTTCCAAAACCCCAACTTTGTGCTTAAAGCTAGAGAGGTCCATCAAGCTTGCTTCGCCAACAGCAACCTTTCGGGCATTTGACTTAGCTTTTTCAAGACCCATCACTGAGTTTTGAATCCCAGCTAGCCCGGATCGCTCATGAGCTAGCAAGCCTTTGGCATAAGTCCAACCCTTGCCTTCTTCTCCCACGCGGTTCTCAACAGGTACTTTGACATCGGTTAGATAGACCTCGTTAACCGAGTGGCTACCGCCCAAGGTGATGATGGGTCGAACTTCGACCCCAGGATCGTCCATGGGAATCAGTAAGAAAGTGATGCCTTCTTGCTTGGCGCCGGCGCTACTGGTTCGCGTTAGGCAAAACATCCAATGCGCGATGTGAGCGAGGGTCGTCCAAATTTTTTGGCCGTTGACCAGATAGTAAGTGCCGTCGTCGCTAAGTTCTGCTCGGGTTTTAAGATTTGCTAGGTCAGAGCCAGCCCCGGGCTCGGAGTATCCTTGACACCAATTGACGCTGCCATCCCGAATTCCTGGTAGGAACCGCTCCTGTTGTTCTTCGCTGCCGTAGTTCATCAAAATTGGTGCGAGCATTCCAACGCCGAAAGGCAACTGAGGAGGGGTTGACTGTTTGCCCATTTCCAGATCAAAAATATAGCGTTGAGTCGGCGTAAAATCTGGCCCGCCAAAGGCTTTCGGCCATTTCGGCACGTCCCAACCGCCTTCATCGGCGAGCGCTTTGAACCACTCCGAGCGCTTGGTCCAAAGTGCCATACCGGTCGGTAAATTATTGTCTATAAACGTACGAACCCGTCGTTGAAAGGCAAGATCTTCTTCGCTGAACGAGATGTCCATGATGGCTCCTGAGTAAAATCAAGGTTAAGTGAGGTGCTGAGCGCAACACGCAGGACTATTGTGCGTGATCTGCCACCACCCAACAAGGCCGCCGGCTGAGATTTTCGATCGACCGGCAAAAGCCCCTCGCTTGAACGACACTGCCGAAATCACCGACTCGTAATCGATAAATTTCGGCCTGCCCGGATTCGCTGTGTCGGCTGACAGTAACCGGAAGATCTTGGTCAATCTCGGGCAGTTCATCTCGAATTAATTGCCAAAGATCAATTGCAGCATCTTTCGTTGCCATCGCCCCCAGTTGGACTTTGATGCCAAGCCGCTGGGGCCGAGTCTCGACAGGTGCCAGGGCTTTTTTAAAATTATCGGGCAACGTTAAGTTCCAGCGTCTGCTGGGCTTGGTTTGCACTTGGGGTGAGCCGTCGTTTGGCTCAGTCAGCAGCGGTTGCGTTAGGCGGTCGATAGCCTTGTCATAGCCATTTTCTGCTGCTTGGGTAAACCAATACGCTGCACCTTTGTCGCTGGCTTCGACGCCTTCACCGGAAGCTAACATTAGCGCGACTTGATATTGGGCGGGGGGATGCCCAGCGCGCGCCGCCTCAAGGTAAAAGTCATAAGCCTTTTGCAAATCAACGGGACCACCCTCACCAAATCGAGACATCATGCCGAGGATGGCGCTGGCGCGCGCGCTGCCTTGGTCAGCGAGGCGGGTAAAAGCCGCTTTGGCCTCAAGAAATTGCTGGCTGCGATAGAGTTCTGCAGCTTCTTCAAAAGCGGATGTGGTCGCAGCACCTGCAAAGGAGGAGGCAAGCATCAGTGACAGAATGATTAGCCCGCGCATGTCAGGCGCCTTGCGAGCTACTATAGATATTGTTGATGTAGCCCCTCCAAGATGCGAAAAAATTCGTCCCGGGTCTCACCCAGAATCTCTGCGACCGGTTTGATGGTCTCGATGCGGCCAGCAACCTGGCCAGAAAGTGGCACAGCAGCTTCCATATCGCCGCCAAAGTAAAGCGCCTGTGCATCGCCAAATTCGCCCATAATATTTCGCTCGCTGGCGGTTTCGAGCTTTGAGGTACGCTCGGTTCTCAATGCCCGGAGGGCAGGCGAATGAAACTTATTTAAAAATACAGTGCCTGTTTCGGCGGAATTGACGATGGCGTCCTTCCAATTTTGATGTACCGGCGATTCTAAGGCTGAGACCATTCGAGTCCCCATCTGTACCCCTTCTGCGCCCAGGGCAAAAGCCGCCGCCATGCTGGCGCCATCAACCATGCCGCCTGCTGCGATGATCGGTACCGACACTTTGGCGCGCACCAAGGGCAGTAAAACCATCGAGGCGACCTCGTTAGGGTTCTTAAAGCCGCCGCCTTCACCACCCTCGACGATGAGGCCGTCAACCCCAGCGGCAACTGCCTTAAGCGCCGCCGATAGGGTTGGCACGACATGAAATACTGTCAAACCAGCGGATTTGAGCTGGTCTGTGTAGCGCGTCGGACTCCCAGCAGAGGTGGTCACAAAGGTGACACCCTGATCAATCACAAACTGGGCGATATCGGGGTCTCGGACGAAAGCTTGTGCGATATTGACGCCAAAAGGCTTGTCTGTAAGTGTTCGCATGTTTTTGATTTCTGATTTAACGGCATCGAGTTCGCCGGAGCTAGTTTCGATAATGCCGAGACCGCCAGCATTAGATACTGCTGATGCGAGCGCAGATCGTGCAATCCACCCCATAGGGGCTTGTACAATGGGTAACTCAACACCGGTCATTTGGGTGACGCGATTATCAAATTTCATACGTTCTCCGTAGGATTTCTCTCAAAGGTTTGATAGCAATAGGCATGATTGCTTTGAAAATGCTCGGTGTGGATGCAGGTAAAGTTGGCGGTTGGGAAAGGCGGGAAGTAAACATTACCGTTGACCTCAAGATCGATGGTGGTGAGATGCACCCATCTTGCTTGAGCCAAGGTTGACGCATAAAGTTCGCCGCCGCCGATGACGAATATGGGCCGCTTGGTTTGTTCTGCCGAATGAAAGGCAGCCTCGAGGGTGTGGGCAACGTGGCATCCCTCAGGCGCATAGTCCTGTTGTCGGGTGATCACGATGCTGATCCTACCGGGTAAGGCGCGACCAATTGACTCAAAGGTTCTTCGCCCCATCAAAAGGCAGCCACCTAGGGTGATTTTTTTAAACAGTGCTTGTTCGCCCTTGACATGCCAGGGTATCTCATCGTCCCGGCCAATAACGCTATTGCGACTTCGAGCGGCAATGAGGGCGTAATCGATAGTCACATACGCTCCACGGTTTCGATCCCTAAAAGACCGAGGCCTGTTTTTAAGGTATCGGCTGTCAGCTCAGCCAGCCGAAGACGACTTGATCGCAGTGTTTGGTTCTCAGAGAGAATCGGACAATGCTCGTAAAACGTCATAAATGTACCCGCAAGCTCAAACAGATAATTGCACAAAACGTTGGCCTGATAGTCATCGAGATAGGTGTCGATGGCCTCCTGAAATTGCAAATTCTTAAGTGCGAGTGCGGTTTCTTCGGTGGTTGATATCACGACTTCTGTATTGGGTCCCATTGGCGATGCCCCTGACTTCCGAAAGAGGCTTCGTATTCGGGTATAGGCATACTGTAAATAGGGCGCAGTATTGCCCTCAAAAGACAGCATCGTATCCCAATCGAAGACATAGTCAGTGGTTCTATTTTTCTGTAATTCCGCATATTTAATGGCGCCAATCCCAATGACCCTAGCGATCACTTGCTGCTCTTCGTCAGTGAGGCCTTCACTGCGTGCTGCCAGCAGCGTTTTGGCGCGATCAACGGCTTCGTTAAGGACATCGATTAACTTTACATCGGCGCCATCTCGAGTTTTAAACGGTGTCCCGTCAGCTTTGAGTACAAGTCCAAAGGCAAGGTGCCGCGTAGTGAGTTGTTCAGGAATAAAGTCCGCGGCTCTTGCGACGGCAAAAACCTGTCGCAGGTGCAACTGTTGAGAGGCGCCAACAACATAGAGTGCTTCATCAGCCTTGAGTGTCTGATAGCGATATCGCAATGCTGCCAGGTCTGTTGCGAGGTAGGGGAACCCGCCATCGGATTTCTGGACCATGGCAGGCAGTCGACTACCATCTTTGCCTTTGAACTCGTCTAAAAATACACATAATGCGCCATCGGATCGTTCTATCAAACCTTGGTTTTGAAGGCTGTCAAGCAGTGGTAAGAGATCGTCGTTATATTGGCTCTCAGGCATAGCGTCAGCTTTACTTAAGGTTATGCCGAGTTTGTCGTAGACTGCCTGCCCATGATCCATTGAGGTTGCAATAAAGGCTTGCCAAAGCTGCTTCAGCGTTGGGTCGCCGGCCTGCAATTTAACCACGTAGCCTCGGGCCGTCTCTGCAAATTCGGGATCTTGCTTAAATTTCTTGCTCGCCGCTTGATAGAATTTTTCGAGGTCGGAGAGTGCGGCTGCCTGAGCTGATTCGTTGTGGCCGGTCTCTGCTAAATACGCGAGCAGACTACCAAACTGTGCTCCCCAATCACCCACATGATTCGCTCGAATAGCGGTATGACCTACATGTTCCAAAACGCGAACGATCGTATCACCAATGACCGTTGATCTCAGATGGCCAATGTGCATCTCTTTAGCAAGATTAGGAGAGCTATAGTCAACTACAATTCGTCGTGGGGCCGGGCAAGCGAGAGCAATAGTTGAAGCGGCTTGGGATAACGCTCGGGACAGGCAGTCATTGCTTAGCCGCACGTTGATAAAACCCGGGCCGGCAATCTCAAAAGAAAAATCAGGTTGCGGTGGTAGCGTCGCTAAAATTGCTTTCGCTAGATCTCGCGGTGCCTGCTTTAATTGCTTGGCTGCTGCCATCACGCCGTTGGCTTGGTAATGGCCAAATTCTGCCCGTTGAGACTGCTTTACAATTGGCTTCGGTTCTGGGATGCCAGCGTCTACCATGGCTTGTCTGATGAGCGTTTCGAGGGTTTGTTTGATCTTCATGAAGAGCTCAGCGAAGTGAATCAAGTATTATAGCAGTTGTCGCTACGATGCAAATCAACCACGCTCGAAAGCTAGCGTTAAACAGCGGCGAGCTTCATTCATGCTGCTAAATGCTGCTACCGATTTATTCGCTCAGGTAGGCGCGAGGAGCTGATTGTGCATTGCCCAGGGCCGCCGTTATGGCGGTTTTTAAATGCTCAAGTCCGAAGGGTTTATCCAGTTGCTCCCAGGATTTGTTGGCAAGGAAATGGTTATGGGGTGGTGCGTCATTAAATGCTGAAACCACTAGGATCGATTGGTGTGAAGATAAACGATCGACCTCAGCAAGAAACGCTTGCCCGCCGAGATCAGGGAGCACCAGCTCGGACACAACGAGATCGAGGTACATGGATTTTTCCCGGTAGATGGCGAGCGCCTGCTTACCGCTGTCTGTGGCGATGCAATCGATGCCCATTGATTTTAAGGCTAGCGTAATGAAGGCGCGCAAGTGTGGGTTTGGTTCAACCACCAATGCGCTTGTGTTCGAAAACGCTGAGTCATTAGAGAACGGCCTCGATAGCTGACTTTTTGCAGGTTGCAGAGATCTGGGTATGAACATTTGAAGCGCGCCGCCGCTCGGACTACTTTGAACTTGGATGTCGCCGCCTCGGGCACGCAGAAGTGTTCGGATACTATGAAGTCCGAGACCGCGGCCGCCGCGTGAAGCTTTTGTTGTAAAACCTTGCTCAAAAATCATTGACTGCAATTCTCTGGGAATGCCAACGCCAGAATCTATGAATTCTATTGAATACCCTAAAATGCCAGGTGACTGAGTGCGCTTTTCCGTCGAACTGACTCGAATTTGGAAGTGTCCTCGGTTGGGCATCGCATCCCTGGCGTTAATCGTAAGGTTAATCACAATATTCATCAGTTGACTGGATTCTATGTTCGCGAGCAGAGGCCCATTGCCCGCTGGCAAGTTAAGCTCAAAACTGGTGCCGGGCCCTAGGAGCATGCGGATTTGTTCGGATAATGCGGGCAGCACCTGCCTGAGATCACTCACTGACGAAGGATTATCAGAACTTGGCAACCGTAAGATTGAGCGACTGATAGCGATGGCATCATCTAGCACGTCGGTCAGCGCCTTAAGGTTCGGATCCGTCGACCCATCTCTCTGATTCGTAAGCTCTGTCGTATAACCGTGTGCAAGAGTCAGTAAATTACCTAGGTCATGGGCGACCCCTTGGGTCATCTGGCCCACCTGAGACAGGTGTTCATGTTGGGCTAGCGCTTGTTCTGTTTGCAGCAGGGATTCCTGAAGTTCAATAGTTCTGCTGATGTCTTGCAGTTGATAGCAGTTGACGGTGAGCAAAGGGTCCTTGACTTGTTTAAGGCAGACGTTGACGGGTATTTGCCTCGAGCCATCAGTTTGAAAGATGGCAGTCAACTCAATGGAATTTGCAAGTGCTGATGTACTTCGGTAATGATCCCGAAGCCGGCGGTCGCTGAGCGCCGGGGGTAAAAACTGATCGATCTGAAGTTTTGACACGGCCTCTTTTGCCATCCCAGCAAGTGCCGCAAAGGCATTATTACAGCCCATGATTAAGCCTTGTTGGTTGGTAATGCAAACAGCTTCAGTCGCTCGTTGAAGGAAGGCGTTGCCATCATCGGCGAGACTCAGTGCCGGTGATGCCGCGGAGTGCTCCTTGCGAATAAGATAACCCATGGTCTTCGTATCGTGACTGGCGCAAAGACATAAAGTGAACCCAAGGTCAGGGTCTGAGCTGAAAAGCTCAAGGACGACGGGTGTTTTTGGCAGACCGTCGGTTAAGTTTTGGCGCTGTCTCGGATGAGGATCCTTGATCTCAAATTTTTCAATGAGCTGAGAAAGATTGTCGGGTAAGTTTTCCGACTCAAGGAGGATACCCGAGGGTGTTTGCCAGCCCTTAATCTGACCATTGTCTGCCACTTCGAACTGGTAATGCGCGGTCCTTGCAAGTAGTCCACTGAGCAAAGGGTCTGTAATGGTTTTAGCTTCGATGACTAAATCCCGAGTCCGATGCGCTGATTGGCTTTGTTCATGCCAGTATCGGGTTCGGCTTCGTTCAAACTCAAGGGCTGAGATGAGTTTTGGTGATACCCTGTTAAATCGTCTTTTGATCATGCGCGGTAGGCGACGTACCTGTTGGTTTTCGTGCCTGCATGTCATGGTGCAGGAATTCTTCCGCTGCTCCATCGAGACTTTGAGACCCTTAATACCCGTGATTGCTGCGAAGCTTTTGAGTTCGCTTTGGATCAATCGAAGGAGACCTAAATGAACAGGTACTTGCTCTGATCGCGCGCTAAAGTGCACGATAATTTTGTGTGGGTTCCTGGTGGGTACGGCGGCCTTTAGGGGAAAATCAGTCACGAGAAAGCCGACTTCGCCAATTAAATCTAGCAGAAGTTCGAAGGGATCGCCGTGGGCTTTGGCGATATCGATCCAAAACAAACCTGTAGGGGATCGCCACGTACCGCTGCAAGCGATATCAAAGTCCTCCGCCGGTAGGATTTGGAGCGCTTGTGAAACAATATTCGTGGCAAGCGCGTCCTGCTGTTGTTCAAGGCTCTGCCAGGTTTCAGAGACGCTATGATCGTCCTGTGATTTCAAAGAGGTAGATGGCGTTAAGTCAAAGCCCTTAGCGTGGCAAAATTCGAGCAAAGGCGTTAGCCGGTTAGTAACCAGCGGATGGGTATCCTTAATATGCATAGGGTTACCCTATGGATGTTTTTCCTCATTATTGTCAGTGGCTCGCATTCCTGCAACTGAGATTTCGCTTACACGCTGGTGCGCTAGCGCATAAGTCTCAGGAAAGCGGTTTGCAATTTCTAAAGCGGCGTCTGGGCTGCATTGGTACCGGCCACGTTCAATGCGTTCAAACCAGTTGTAGTGATTAGCCAGTAATATCGAACCTGTTTTGATACTGCAGCCCAGACTTTTTAAGGCCTTAGGTGAGGCAACGCCGAGTGTTTCAAGTGCCGCAAAAATTAAGATAGCCTCCTCACGATACGCTGTAATTAGCGGTCTTGCAGCGCTGCCGCCTGGCGTATCTGTGCTCGATCGGCCGTTGAACTCTGTCTTGAGTAAACGCATTTTCCGACTAGATTTTCTTGGCTTGACGACCTTCGGCTGACAACGAACCTCGATTCGGTCTCCAAGGCTCGATTGATGTATCAAAATCAAACCAATCCCTAATAGTTTTAATAGGCGAATAAAAGGCGTCAGTGCCCGTGATCGATGCGAGGACCCGGGAAGCCCGACAAATACCTGATCGGTAACACTGAGACGCTCACTTGCTTGGTACAGCAATTTTAGGGAAGGTTTTATTTTTAGCTCGACGATCACCAGCTCGTCAGCTTTTTCAGCAACCAAGTCACAGTGTTTAACCTCGCCGCGCACTTGATAATCTTGTGCCTCAAACCATCTTTTGAGTGGCGGATAAAGTTCGGCTTCAAGCATGGGGCAGTGCTTCGCTTAGAACCACTTTAAGCTGATCGATATTTCCATTGCTCATAATGACAATGTGGGCTGTGCTAGGCTCTGATTGCAATGCAGTATTAAGCGCTGCCGCTAATGTGCTGGGGTTTTGGGCTACATGGTGACCGCTGGGCTTAACCAGGCTTGCTAAATCAAAAGCCAGTGGCTGACTCTCTAGCCAGAAAACTTGATCTGCCGATTCACAAGCTGCGATCAAGCGTGGTTGGTGAGTGCCTAATTTCATGGTGTGTGAACTGGGTTCAATAATGGCGTAAATCGGTGCTGCGCCAACTTTGGCTCTGACGGCTTCGAGGGTGCTCTCGATCGCGGTTGGGTGGTGGGCAAAGTCGTCGTACAGTACGTAGCGATTTGAGGTGTTGATGACCTCTAATCGCCTTTTTACACCTCTAAAACCCTCAAGAAAATCCAAACTTAAGGCTGGGGGAACGCCAACATGTCGGGCAGCTGCAATGGCAGCCAGCGCATTGGCACTGTTGTGGGCGCCGGCAAGGGACCAGGAGAGGGTGCCGACTTGAAGGCCGTCAATCTCGACGTTTCCAGATGCTGGCTCAATGGCAATATCCAAGTCCCCCCTATCCGAAGGGGTTACTACGCCGAAACGCAATTGCTCAGACCAGCATCCGCGATTCATTAGCCGGTCGATATTTTGATCAAGTCCGTGACGGATAATGAGGCCTAGCGCGGGCACTCGCCGGATTAATTGATGAAACTGATTTTCAATACTTTCAAGGTCAGGAAAAATATCTGCATGATCATATTCAAGGTTATTAATGACCAAGGTCATGGGTCGATAATGTAGAAACTTTGATTGTCGATCGAAATAGGAGGTGTCATATTCGTCGGCCTCAATGACAAAAAATGGACTATCGGTTAATCGCGCCGAGGTTTCAAAGTTCATCGGAACGCCGCCAATTAAGTAGGACGGATTGAGGCCCGCACATTCAAGGAGCCAGGCGATCATGCTTGCGGTCGTGGTTTTGCCGTGAGTGCCGGCCGCCGCAATGACCCACTTGTCCGCTAGGATGTGTTGGCCAAGAAACTGGGCGCCTGATTGAAAGGGTTTGCCACTTGCAAGAAGCGCTTCGACGGCGGGATTGCCTCGTCCAAGACCTGCGTTGCCCAAAACAATAAGATCCGCAGCACTAGGAATGCTGTTGTCCTGATAGGGTAACTGTATGTCGATGCCAGCGCGTTTGAGTTGGCTTTGCATGGGTTCATAAAGGACATTGTCTGACCCAGTGATCTTGTGTCCTTGGGCCCTCGCCAGTTGCGCAATACTGCCCATCAGGGTGCCGCCAATACCTAGAATATGTATGTGCATGCTCAGTTGCTTGGGAATAGCGTAAAACTGGTAATCACGCTCAATAATTCAATCACGAAGGCAATGAGCGCACCTTGGACGATACTAATATGCATCGATTTGGAGAGGATAAAACCGCTAACGGATAACCACCAACCAAGCCATGCCCAAGTAAGGGCATTGGCGATCGCAACCAAGATTTCAGTCTCGCTTTGCAATAACACCAAATTGACGGGCAACAGTAGGACGCTCATAAGTATGCCCGTCCCCAACATGTTACCGATGACTGAGGGAAAGCGAGTGGAAACACCTTTGAATAGAAGAAGCAGATACAGGATCGCACTTTGCAGACAAATCCCAATGCTAATGATGGCAAGGGTGGTCACAAAAGTTCTGGCGGGATAGCTCAGCAGTCCGACAGGCGTGATGACAATCAGATAGATGGCGAGTATGAGCGCTGCCGTGCTTAGCCGATTAGGTAGTTCGGCTGGGTGGCGCCTGAACAGACAGAGTTGCCAAAAATAGATCGCTATCGCTTGCACAAAAGGTTATTCCAGCATGAAAAAGCAGTGATAGCTGAGTATGCCGCGATTCTGTGAAAATTGATAATTGGCCCAGGCCATCTGCGGCACTATCCCCGCCGGTAGCCAGTATCAATTTGTCGCACAGCTGGCAGCGCAATTGCTGCAATCACGGTGGTGAGCACCAAAATGATACCGCTGGTTGCCAGTCCGGCAGAAATACTCACATGTTCCGCAATATAACCGATTGGCAATATGCCTATGGGCATCAGGCCATGAGACATCAAATCAATGCTCATAATCCTGCCGCGCATATGTTGATCAACTTGCAGTTGAACAAGGCTTCGATTCATTGACATGTTGATGGCTGAAACAAATCCCATAAAGCTAATGACTGAAAAAGCCCAGATAAAGGTGCTCGTGAGGCCAAACAAAGCGACCGCAAGGCCCCAAAGGATATTGGTAGAGATTAACCAAATCCCTTTTCTTCGTAGACCGCTGAGTTTAGCAAGCACCAAGGACCCAGCAATGGCACCGATGCCCATGCCGGTCATCAATAGTCCAAGTGTATCTGGTCCTGCCAATAGTACGTCGGTGTTAAAAGCGGGCAGCAGCGTATTAATACTCAGTCCGAAGAGAAACGGCAGAATAGATAATAAAATCAGCCCGCCGACGATGGGCGAGTCGATCACGTAGCGAAGGCCCTCGACGGTGTCCTGAAGGGGGCTGTTCTGGGTTATGTTAGTTGGATTGCCTGCATGACTGATCAGGAGCACAGAAACCCCCGAGAAAAAATACAGCCCGCTGATCACAACATACACCCAGCCGACGCCAAAGGTCGACGTTGTATCGCCATCGGCTATTTGGGCGATCATAAAACCTGCTAATGCTGGACCAAGAATTCGTGAGAGATTCCAAGCCGCGGTGTTAAACGCCATAGCATTAAAGATTCTGTGCTCGCCGACGATTTCAGGAATGAGCGCTGTTCTTGCGGGGATCGATAGTGCCATCAGAGTGCCGTTTAGAAAACCGATCGCGACGAAGTGCCAAAAGACAACATCACCAGAGAAAATAATCACGGTCAGATAAACAGTGGCGATGCCATTAGCAATAGGACTCCATCCGATGAGTGGCTTTTTCCGAACTCTATCGGCCAGCACGCCGCCAATCAGCGAGAAAAACACTTGTGGGAGCATGAAGGCGAGCGTGACCCAGGTCAGCTGAATCGGTGAGCTCGTCATTTCATAGACTAACCATCCTTGGGCCACCAGCTGCATGTTCATGGCAAAGGCAGAGCCGAGCATACCAAGCCAAAGATAGAGATAATCCTTTACCTTGAGCGCGGAGAAGAGGCGTTTATCAACGATTGCAGGGTCGGGTGCTGCCGCCGATGGGTTCATCTGGTTAAGCTGCGGTGATTAAAGTTAGCGCACCAATCCTTCGGTCCGAGGTGGCGGGCGTTGCTTGTGAGGCTCTGTATGCCTCGGAAGGAGCTTGGTCGAGCGATAGAGGGCGCCCCTTTAATCTGGTAACCCTAAAACGCGCTTGCCTATGATGTTCATTTGCACTTCATTGGTCCCACCGTAAATGGTGACGGCCCTTGAATTTAGCCAATTGCGGGTTGCCTCTAACTCACCCGAGTCAAAGCCTTCACCCTCCCAACCTAAACCCTTGATCCCCATGATCTCCGATTTCAAAGCAGCGCTTTCTCGGGCGAGTGTGGACCCGACCAGTTTAAAGATTGACGTGGTTGCTCCTGGGGTTTGACCGCTTTGATTTTCTTGCACAACGCGGGCTGTGGTAAGTTGGAAAGCTTTTTCTGTCATGCTTTGTTTGAGAATTTTTTCACGGTAAGCAGCGTCGGCAATTCGGCCATTGGACGTGCCAACGTAGCGCTTCGCTAGATCCGCAATCGGGTTGGTTTTAACGACCTTTTTCCTGTTTGCCGCCCCTGATAGCCCGCCGATACCGGAGCGTTCAAACTGAAGTAGTCGCTTTCCGATGGACCAACCTTTGTTGAGCTCACCGACGAGATCTTCTCTCTTGGCGATGGCGTTATCAAGAAACGTCTCGCAAAAAGGTGATGAGCCCGAGATTAGCCCGATAGGTTTAACAGATACCCCATCTTGATGCATATCGAGTAGGACGAAGCTAATGCCTTCGTGTTTAGGCGCATTGGGGTCAGTGCGAACTAGGGCGAACATCCAATCGGCGTGCTGCGCACCCGATGTCCAGATTTTTTGACCATTGATGACAAATTGATCGCCTTCGATTACCGCCCGTGCCTGTAGGGCGGCCAAATCAGAACCGGCTCCTGGCTCGCTGTAGCCTTGGCACCAACGAATGGTGCCATCACAAATGCTGGGTAGATGTCGTTGTTTTTGTGCTTCGCTGCCAAACTCGAGCAGCGTTGGTCCGATCATCGTCAAGCCCATGCCGCTGGACGCTGCAGTGGCTTTGATGCGCCCCATCTCTTGCGAGAGGACCACCGCCTCCTCGCGGCTGAGCCCTCCGCCCCCATAGGCTACAGGCCACATCGGGGCAATCCAACCTTTGGCAGCCATTCGCTCCCGCCACACCTCTGCGACGTCGGTGTTATAGATTTTGTGGGCATCTTCCCAGTGAAAGGATAAGTTTCGCATGCCTTCGGGGCAGTTTTCCTCTAGCCAAGTGCGGGTTTCTTCGCGGAAAGCATTTAAATCAGTCATGGTTGGGACCTAAGCGCAAGGTTGTGAAGATGGAAGTCGATTGTCCTCCTCTCAGATGAATTGTCCAGAGATTATAGCCATTATAGACCAGTGCTATAATCCGTCATTTAGTCTGAAAGTTTAATCAGCTCGGTATACTCCGATTGCGAGCGACTTGCGTAGTAGCAAGGCAAGCCAAAGGGCGGGTTAGAAGCTCGCTCGAAAAGGCTTGGGGAATTCCAAGGGATGATGTAAGGAGAAATCGCAACATGACCGAGTCCGGTGTTACCCCAGTCCAGAAGTGGTTGTTGGTGGTTTGCGCGACGATAGTATTAATGGTCGGCGTGGGCGGCGCGACACGATTGACCCAGAGCGGTTTGTCAATGGTGGACTGGCATCCGATCTCGGGGATCCTGCCGCCCCTGTCAGAAGCCGCCTGGCAAACAGAGTTTGATAAGTACAAACAATACCCTGAATACCAGAAGTTGAACCGAGGGATGCAGCTTGCAGAGTTTAAAACCATCTATTACTGGGAGTATGGGCATAGGGTGTTGGGGCGATTGATCGGACTGGTTTTCGTCCTGCCGCTCATCTTTTTTTGGTCGGTTAAGCAGATCCCTGCAGGTTTTAAACCTCGTTTTCTAATTGCTTTGCTACTGGGGGGCTCTCAGGGGTTTATGGGATGGTTCATGGTGAAAAGTGGGCTCGTTGATCGCCCTAGTGTCAGTCATTTTAGGCTGGCAGCACATCTTTGTTTGGCACTTCTAATCCTCGCATATTTGTTTGATTTGACCTTGGCTCTGGGCAGCACACAAAGAGAAAGTGTGTCCCCAAGTCTGAAGCGGGCGATACAACTGATGATCGGTTTATTTGTTCTCCAATTGGTGTATGGCGGGTTTACCGCGGGTCTCAAAGCCGGTTTAGGGTTTAATACCTATCCCAAGATGGGCGATGCTTGGATCGCTGAAGCGGCGTTAACGTTAGCACCCTTTTGGCAAAATTTTCTTGAAAATGGCGCCATGATTCAGTTTATCCATCGTTGGCTAGGGTTGTTGGTGTTGGTGGTTGCGTCGGCTGTGCTTGGGATCGCACTCAGCCAAGATGTCAGCCAGACGGTGAAACGGGCAGCGGTGTTGTGTATAGGGTTGCTGTTCATTCAGTTTGGATTAGGCGTAACCACGCTCGTGACTTTTGTACCATTACACTGGGCGTTGTCGCATCAGGTATTTGCGTGTTTCGTGGTCCTGGGCATAACTTATTTGAACTTCATAACCTCGACGTCTAAAGCTCGCTGATACGGCTATGCGCGTCTGTTTAGCTCAAATCAACACGACGCCAGGCGACTTTGACGGCAATCTGGCGCGTATCCAAGAAGGCATCAATCGCGCGCAGGCATCTGGATGCGACGTCGTCGTGTTTCCTGAGCTGGCAATTCCTGGCTATCTAAGCCAAGACCTAATGTATCACGACCATTTTCTCTCAGAGAACCAGCGGGCTTTACAATCGATTAAAGCTCTGTCGGCCAAGTCAGGGTTTGAGAGATTGCTGATTGTGGTGGGTTACTTGGAAAGAAACACAAGGGCGGGTAAGCCGCTGTTTAATGCTGCTGCTGGTTTGCTTGGTGGAGAGCAATGTTTTAACCATCGCAAGAATCTTTTACCGTTTTACGATGTGTTTGACGAACAGCGATACTTTGAATCAGGCAGTGAGTTAACGCATTTCAACTTTTTAGGCGTTCAGTTGGGCATTGCGATTTGTGAAGATCTTTGGAATGACAAAGGCGAATCACATTACCCGTCAGGCAATAATCCTCTGGCAAGATATCAAGCCGCCGGCACTCAAATATTGCTTTCGCTGAATAGCTCGCCCTATGTTCACGACAAACTCAACATGCGTCAGCGCGTGATTAGTGAAAACTTGGGCGATATGTCATTGGTTTATGTAAATCAGTGGGGTGGACAAGACGAACTGGTATTTGATGGACAAAGTTTTGTAATGGCTCAAAGCGCCATTATTCACCAATCAACAAAAACTTTTGAAGACGACTTTGCCGTCGTCGATTGCCCCACGCCTCATGATCCTCTGCCTGCTGCAGTCTTACCAAAACCGATAGCGCTATATGATCTGCTCGTGACTAGCGTCCGTGATTACGCTGAAAAGTCTGGTTTTGAGCAGCTCGTAATCGCAAGTTCTGGTGGTATTGATAGTGCGCTCGTGATTCAGATCGCCTGCGATGCCGTTGGGCCTAAAAAAGTTCACGCCATCAGAATGCCTTCGATCTTCAGTTCAAAAGGTGCCCATCTGGATGCGGTGGCGCTTCACGAGCGCCTAGGGTGTTGGGATTATGAGATGCCCATTGCTCATGAGCATGTCGTTGCAGATCTAAATCGTGCGTTTTCGAACTATGACGACCCAGATAATTTAGTTCACCAGATCCAAATTACAGGTCGATACAATGCGATCGCGGATCAGAATATGCAGGCCCGGCTGAGAGATATCTATCTCATGCATTTTTCAAACGCCTTTGGCGCGCTTGCCTTGTCGACGGGTAATAAAACTGAATCTGCCTGTGGGTATTACACTCACTTTGATATGAACTTCGGTTTTGCCCCGCTTAAGGATTTGTATAAACACCAAGTGTTTAGTCTTGCTGCTGAGGGTCAACGGATACCCGCGGCCATTTTGACGAAACCACCCAGCGCAGAATTAGCCCCCGATCAAACCGATGAGGCCAGTTTGCTGCCTTACTCCGTGCTCGATCCTTTGGTTCAAGCCTACATAGAAGATTACGTGAATCGCTTTGAAGACTTTCAGGTTTGGGTAGTAAAGATGAGCAATCACCAGAAGAAAATTTCCTCAAATGATAAGGACCTCAAGGATTGGTTGGATGACCCAGCCTCACCTGAGGCATACAGCGGTATCATTCGCCTTATATCGATGATGGAGTTTAAGCGCCGACAAACGTGCCCCGGACCAAAAGTATCCAAGGTTGCTTTTGGCATGGGGCGTCGTATTCCAATCGTCAAAAAGTATATTTGAACGGGGCCTCGGAGATCGTCCTCAGGCCCCGCTTGCTTGGCTTAGCTAACGACCTTAATCTTTCTTCGAGCGGTCCGGGTATGTCGCGGAATACAGATACTGATGATGCCGTTATCGGCGCTAGCATTGATCTGTTCAATATCGGCATCCTTGGGCAGGGAAAAGGTGCGACTGAAGCCTTGGTGATTTAACCCTTGATGAAGCATTTTGGTGTCCCCGTCTGACTCGGCAAGAGAAATGTCTCCTGTCACCAAAAGGTTGCTTTCCTCGATCGTGATATCCACTTGCTCTTTTGCAACGCCAGGCATCGCAAGGCGAATAATGTATTGGTCTGGTTGCTGTACCAGATCAAATGACGCTGAGGATCGGGCTGGTCTCGACTGATCGGACTGTGGATCGACAGTCCGGTAGCGGTTTTTTGAATCTAGGTTGAGCCAGTCGATCAACCCTGGACGAAAGCCTGGGAACAGGTTGGTGGCAACTGCGTAATGCATTCGGTGTTTCTCCTTATTGATGTTAGCAACTACATAAGATGCCTTGCGCGATTTTCAAGGGTAGCGAAAGATTCAGCCGATCGATTGCAGCTTTGGCTATAATGCGTCTGATCGAGAAATTCGTGTCGAAAAGGAATGGCAATGTCTGGTTCAAACATTTTTTATGCGCAATCAGGTGGTGTGACGGCTGTGATCAACGCCTCTGCCTGTGGGGTGATTGAGACTGCTCGCAAAATACCGACGATGGGTAAAGTTTTTGTCGGCAAGAATGGCATATTGGGTGCGCTGACAGAAAGGCTTATAGATACGTCAAAAGAGTCGCGTCGGGATATTTCAATGCTAAAGCATACACCCGGCGGCGCTTTTGGCTCTTGTCGTTATAAGCTCAAAGCTCCAGAAACCAACCAGCGGGAGTATGAACGTTTGCTGGCGGTCTTTAAGGCGCACAATATCGGCTATTTTTTCTACAATGGTGGTGGCGACTCCCAAGATACTGCCAATAAGGTCGCAATTTTCAGCCAGCGAGCGGGATATCCGGTTCAGTGTATCGGGATTCCCAAGACCGTCGATAACGATTTGCCATTAACAGATACTTGCCCAGGCTTTGGTTCTGTCGCTAAGTATGTCGCCGTTGCAACGGAGGAGGCGGGCCTGGATATAGCCTCGATGGCAGCAACTTCAACTAAGGTTTTTGTTCTCGAGGTCATGGGGCGTCATGCAGGTTGGATCGCGGCTGCCTCTGCACTGGCGCAAAAGACGAAGGGAGACCCGCCCCATATCATTGTGTTCCCTGAAATCGTATTTGATCGGGCTAAATTTATTGCGCAGGTCAAAAAGGCTGTGCGTTCAAACGGCTATTGCGTTGTGGTTGCTTCTGAAGGAGCGCAATGGCCGGACGGACGTTTTTTAGCTGAGGCGGACCAAAAAGATGCTTTTGGTCATGCGCAGCTGGGCGGTGTGGCTCCGAGACTCGTAGACATGATCAAACAGGATCTTGGGTTAAAGTGTCACTGGGCGGTCTCTGACTATCTTCAACGCGCGGCGCGACATATCGCTTCAGCGGTTGACGTGGCCCAAGCCTATGCGGTTGGTGAAGCTGCCGTCAAATTTGCAGCAGCCGGGGATAGTGGCGTTATGACCACAATCGAACGTTACTCAGTCAAGCCGTACCGCTGGCGAATTGGAAAAGTTGCCTTGGCAAAGGTCGCAAACGTCGAGAAAAAAATGCCAAGACGGTTCATCAGTCGCTCCGGATTTGGTGTCACGGCTGCGGCCCTAGAGTACCTCAGACCTTTAATCCAGGGCGAAGATTACCCGCCTTTTAAAGCGGGCATGCCCCAATACGTGCGTTTAAAAAATCTGCTTATAGAGCCGCGTTTACCAGCTTTTGAGCCTGAGTAATACAGCCAGTTTGCGAGGGGTGATGTAGAAAAGCTGAGCCTAGGGTTAACAACAGGTGCGGCCCTATGCACGGCCAAAGCCGAGGCTTTGGCCGTGCATTAACAGACATTTTAAGAAACAGACATTTACAGAAGCGGCGCAATCACCAAGCTTACAATGGCCATAACATTGATTAAGATGTTCATGGCTGGACCTGAGGTGTCCTTGAAGGGGTCGCCAACGGTATCCCCAACAACAGCCGCTGCATGCACTTCTGAGCCTTTGCCACCAAGATTGCCTTTTTCGATGTATTTTTTTGCGTTGTCCCAAGCGCCACCCGCGTTAGCCATCATCAGTGCCATCAATACGCATCCGAGCAGAGCGCCGGCTAACATGCCACCCAGGGATTCGGCACCTAAGGTAAAGCCGACGACAGGGGGTGCCGCGACGGCAATAATTCCAGGCAGAATCATCTTTTTGAGCGCCGCACTGGTCGCAATTTCAATACATTTTTCATGATCTGGCTCAGCGTTGCCTTCCATCAAGCCAGCGATTTCTCTAAATTGCCGGCGAATCTCTTCGATCATTTCCATCGCAGCGTCACCGACGGCTGTCATAGTGATTGAAGCGATTAAGAAAGGAAGCGTGCCGCCAATGAAGATCCCTACTAAGACTTTCGGATTAGAGAGCAACAGAGCAAAATCAGGATTATTGGCTTGCATGGTTTCGACAAAGGCAGCAATGAGTGCAAGGGCAGCCAGTGCTGCAGCGCCAATGGCAAAGCCTTTACCGATGGCAGCAGTCGTGTTGCCGACCTCATCAAGGCCATCGGTAATTTTTCGAATGTCTTCACCAAGACCGCCCATTTCAGCGATGCCGCCGGCGTTATCGGCGACCGGGCCGTAAGCGTCAAGCGCCATGGTCATGCCAACCGTTGCAAGCATGCCAACAGCAGCGATACCAACCCCATACAAGCCAGCAAGTTCGGTGGATACGTAGATAATTGCAGCGATCGACAAAATGGGAATTACAACCGATTCCATACCAACGGCAAGGCCGGTAATCATCACCGTCGCGGTCCCGGTTTTACCCGATTCCGCAATTCGCACGACAGGCCCTTGGGCAGTGTAGTACTCTGTGATCAGTCCGATTAGCATCCCGCCAATAGTACCAGCAACCATTGCCCAGAAGACGTTGGTGCTTAAGCTGAGGGCATCAATTAAGAACCAGGCGCCGATCATTAAGAGTACGGCCGATGCTTGATGGCCCATTCTAAGGGCCTTCTCAGGTGCGGCGTTGGATCTCGCGCGAACGATTAAGATGCCAATGACTGAGCAAAATAGACCAAGCGACGCCAGTGCCAAAGGAAATGACATGAGGGCCGCTTGGGCAGCACTTTCAGTCAAACTGACGGTGAGCATTTGCGCCTCTGGGCTACTCATAACCAAGGTAGAGGCGATTGCGATCGTGGCGATCATTGACCCGCAGTAAGACTCAAAAATATCTGAACCCATGCCTGCAACATCGCCAACATTGTCACCGACATTATCTGCTATCACGCCTGGGTTTCTGGGGTCATCCTCTGGGATGCCCGCCTCGACTTTTCCAACCAGATCGGCACCAACATCCGCACTTTTGGTAAAAATGCCGCCGCCGACACGCGAGAACAGGGCAACAACCGATCCACCCATACCGAATCCATGAATCGCATGGGCTGTTTCTGGATCTCCGCCAAAGAGCCAGTAAAGTGATCCAAGTCCTAACAATCCGAGAGAGGCCACGCAGAGCCCCATGATGGAACCGCCATAGAAAGCGACGGTGAGTGCGCCTGCTTGACCCTGAGATTGGGCGGCAGCCGTAGTTCGAACGTTTGCTTTAGTGGCTGAAAACATTCCTAGGTAGCCTGCCAAAGCCGAGCAAAATGCGCCGGCGGCAAATGAGATGGCTGTATTATTACCAAGGAAGTACCAGAGCGGGATGCCTACGGCAACGGCAAACATCAGCATGTAGCGATACTCGGTATGCATAAATACCATTGCGCCCCGGTGGATTGCATCAGCAATCTTTTTGATTTTTTCTCCACCTTCATCTTGTTTCGTCATCACGAGATAGATGATGAAGGCAATAACAAGGCCTAGAGCGCCGATCATTGGCGGCAGTTGATGATCAAAAGTCATAAGCAGTCTCGATAAGTTGTGTTAAGGCGCTTTGTCCCCTTTGGCAAAGCGGGGTCATGGTACAAAATTGTGGCGCTCGAGGGAACTCTTTACCAACAGATACTGTGTATTGGCAGCACGTTTTTTAGGATGTTGTTGCTTCTGCGATGGTGCAGACGGGCTAAGTTGTAGATTGGTGCCGCGCTATCAATCGCAGAGAAAGCCGACTCATGCAGGCGGCCACTGTTCCCTCTGGGATCTTGACGTTGAACGAGCGCGACTGGCCTTATCCCTGTTCCAAAAGCTGGCGAAGATCACTCATGGCGGCGTTGGCCCGTGAAATATGCGACGCCATGATCAAGGAATGGTTGGCTAAGATGCCAAGTCCGCTCCCGTTTAAAATCATTGGGCTCCACAATTGATCCTGCGTAGGCTCCAACTCGCGTATGATTTGTTGGACACTGACTCGAGCATTTTTCTTTTCGAGGACGCTGGCAAAGTCCTGCTCAATGGCGCGTAAAATAATCAAAGCAGCCCAGGTGGAGCCTCGGGCCTCATAAAAAATATCGTCGAGCTCCAGCCAAGAGGTTTTAAGTTCCTGGTCAAATTGCGTAGCGGTTGATTGTGTGGCCGCGGCGTCGCCTGCAAGGCCGATATCGAGCTGCCTTTTGCCAACGCTCATGCTCAACCGCTGAGACAGGCTACCGAGGCGGGTTTCCATTTCGCCAAGCCAAAGACTGAGGTTATCAGCGCGTGCATAAAATTGTGCTTGTTGTTGATCGGTATCATTCAACCGATTGAGATATCGGTTAAGGGCCGCCAGCCCCTTGCCATACTCATCTTCCGTAGCAGGCAAGATCCAAGAGTCATTGTCAAAATAGAACTGATTTTCTGCAATCACCAGATCGGGATCCTCTCGAGACTGAGATTGAGAGCGGCTAAGATTGTTGCGGAGAGCGCGGGATAAGTCGCGCATTTGAACCAAGGCACCAAATTCCCAATTGGGGATGTTATCAAGCAATAAACCGGGCGGAAGCCGATCATTAGAAAGGTAACCACCGGGTTTTTCGAGCAGGGTTTCGCCGATGAAAATAAGTGCCTGCAAAGTTTGTGTGCCGGTGACAGGCGGTTGACCCAGGGAGCCTATTTTTAAAGCAAGTTCGGCGTTTGGTAAGGCTGGCTCACGGCTCCAATAAAAGCCCAGTCCAAAGGCTAAGATAGCAAGCAATACGAACACGCCAGTCGCGGCTTTCAGGCTTGCTGCGACGGTCGATCCCGAGGGCAGTGTCTCGAGGGTTTCAAGGTTCTCTTCCAAGGCGCGTTTAAAAGGGTTTTTCATAGCCATCATTTTGTGATCATTGCGCAGAGAGTATACGTTCCTCGGGCAAGAAGTGTAGTTCAATTCGAGTTGGGCGATCGATTCTTAGGCTGGCCCGCAGCCGGGTTTTAGTGCCCTGGTTCAACTGTTGGTACAACCATCTACCCTCAGCATCGGATCTGCTAAACAAGGTGACCTTAGCATTAAGATCATCGATTTTATTTGATATTTCAAGAAAGTAATCACTCACTAACTCGTTCATATTAGGGTTGGAGTGGTTGCTTTTACGGGCCTCTTTGACCCAAGTGGGCACGACTTCTGTCATGACCGCTTGTTGTCGTTTGACACGCAGCTGCTCGGCGGTTGCTGCGATATCAGGTGATTTTGGATGAATTAAGGCTGCTCGTTCCAGAAAACGGGTCGCGTCGCTATAACGCCGCTCTGCAATCGCTGTTAGCGCCCAGGCAATATATTGCTCAACGATTTGCTCCAGCCCTGCTCTGGCAAGGGGATGTCCTGGGGCTAGATCAAGGATTCTTGAGAAATACGTGAAAGCGCTTGTGGCTGAAGGCGTTGTCAGCCGCTGGGCGGCCAATGCTTCCTGGGCAAGTGCCAATAAGTCTTGTACAGCGGCTGAGTCTCGACGGCTGTTGCTTAAGGGCTCTGCCACGGCCTCCGAGTGTGCTTCTGGCGCTTCGGGTTGAGGGGCATTAGAGGTAATATAAGCGCATCCTGAAAGATGCGCTAGCGTGATGAGGAGGCCAATAAAAAGGCCAACGCCGCAGCCCCTTGGCGGCGGCGCTTGAAGCGAAGCGTTGCCCCTAAATCGGTGTTTAAGGTATGCGTGCATAGCAGTAGTCTAAGATGGGTGATGGGAAAAAGGTAATCATTTCCCGGAAAATATTTCGATTAAGCGACTTTTGCCATGGTCGACTTGATCGGTTGCTACGGTTGATGTGATCGGTTGCTACGGTCGATGTGACCGCTAAATCTTAAAGACAGGGAACCACGTTTGATGAAATCTTTAACTATGTTTTTTGTGGTCCTATGCTTAAATTTCTCGACCTCGCTGGCGGCTGCAAAGGCGTCAGTTTTTAAATCTCAGATTCGATCCAATGGTTTAGCTGAAACGGTTCTGCCGGTTGACCAGGCCTTTCAATTTTCGAGCTACATTGATGAAGGTCATTTGCATTTAATGTGGCAAATCTTGCCCGGATATTATTTGTATCAGAACCGTTTTAAGTTGGAGGACGCCAAAGGCCAGGCCGTTAAAGTACCACTGCCTAAAGGGATGCCATACGAAGATGAGTATTTTGGAGAAGTGACCATTTATCGGTTAGATTTGGCGGTGGCCGTTGATTTGGGGCTGCTTGCGCACCAAAATGACGGGTCAGTGTTGCTTCGATATCAGGGTTGTGCCGATGCAGGATATTGTTATCCGCCCCAAAAGCGCGTCATTAGCCTTGGTCAATAATTGATCGACTCATGCGGCGCCTTAAGCTTGCCGCTCCTAGCCTTCCGCGATGCCGGTTTGACTTCGATACCGTCAAACCTTGAGACGCCCGCGATAATCTCCGATGAAAGTTGACGAGCGCAGACCTTTTGCTTTGCGTCGTCGCTCCTGCGAGCTGTCTGCCTGCCCCTGGGTTTTGCGACCTTGGATTTGACGCTGTGTAGGATGGGCAGTTTTGTGAGAGTTGGTGACCCACCTCGGGCTGCTAAAGTGATCAATCGACCCTAGGTCGTTTAGGGTTTGTCCGTCGCCATGACGTCATTTGCGGTAACCCTTTTGGTCCATCCTTGCCTCTGAATAGCATGAATGCTTTTTAAGTGACACCAAATGCAATCAAATACATCTAGATGCATGTAAATGCGTCTAAATGCGTCTAAATGCGTCTAAATGCGTCTAAATGCGTCTAAATGCGTCTAAATGTGTCTAAATATTCCTAAATTTAAAAAAAGTGACTACAATGTTCAACGTCGCCCGGAACTCCCCGAGATGGGCGATAACTCGGCGCTAGGCGATCAGACTGCAAGCCGAGGCGACAGGTTGTTTTCCCGGTTCAACCGGTGATAGGCCGATTTCGTCGCACGCTGTCAGTTTTTTAGCGGGCCGGCTCAGATAGTGGGGTGAGCCATGTTAATTTCTCAGGGTTCAATTTAAGATAGGGAAAACGCCAATAGAGCAGGGCTATGACGCAGCAAATCTTGATTTTAAATGGTCCCAACTTGAATTTGCTGGGAACTCGTGAGCCAGAGGTTTATGGCACCCAGAGCTTAGATGATATTGAGTCGGCGCTGCGGGAGCAGGTCGCTGGTCAGTCGATTGAACTGGACTTTTTTCAGACCAACGCAGAACACGAACTCATCGACAGAATTCACAGCGCCAGGGGTCATTTCAAATGGGCCATTATCAATCCGGGCGCTTTCACTCATACCAGCATCGCATTAAGAGACGCGTTTCTTGCTACCGAGATTAATTTCGTCGAAGTGCACCTTTCAAATGTTCATCAGCGAGAATCGTTTCGGCAGCATTCCTACCTGTCTGATATAGCAGCCGGAGTCATTACAGGGTTAGGCGCGCAGGGTTATCGGTTTGCGCTCGAATTTATCGTTGCTCAGAGCCCATAGATGGATATTCGCAAAGTCAAAAATCTCATTGAGATGATTCAGGGAAGCGATATCTCTGAGATTGAAATTAAAGAAGGGGAAGATGTGCTAAAAATTGTACGTCGTCCACTCGAACCTGTATTGAGTGCTGAGCTGGCGGTGTCGGCCGCGACTCCGAGGCCACGAATGCAAGCCTATGCTGGGATGTCGAATGACCCAGGACACGTCTTGGCCCCAGTTTCTGGCGTTTTGAAATGGGGCGTTGATTCGCCATCGGGTTACCCGTCTAAACTTGGTGATGTGGTGCAACCAGGTGATAGCCTTGGCTGGGTGGAAACTTCCAACGAGCGAGTCCCGATTGTTTCTGAAGTTCAAGGGGTTCTGACCAAAGGTTGGGTGTCAACGGGTTCTAGGGTGAAGCAGGGCGAGCGAATTTTTGAAGTAACCTGCTGATGCGTTTTTCAGGTGAACTTCGAGTGTGCGGGTAGGGCAATATCGGGCACCAGAGCCTCTGGGTTTTAGGGCTCATATCCGACTGGTCACCGTTTTCAAAAAGGTTATAGACGGGACAGAGAGGCGTTATGGTTTGGCATAAAGTGACCGTATCAACGGCGCAACAACAAGTGGACCATGTGGAAGCACAGTTTTGGGAAACCGGTGCCTTGTCGGTGACGTTAACCGATCCTATGGATCAGCCAATTTATGAGCCCGGGCCAGGGGAAATTCCACTGTGGGAAAGCATAGAGATCTGTGGCCTTTATCAGCAAGATCAAGATATCACCGCTATCGTTGCAAATTTAGAAGCCGATGGCTTGGTGGTTAGCCAAGTTGAAAGTATGGCCGACAGGGTTTGGGAACGAGAATGGCTAACGGATTTTGTCCCCATGCCCTTTGGCGATCGCTTGTGGATTGTTCCCACTGAGTTTGACGTGCCTGAGCAGGCTAAAGTTGCACTGCGCCTAGATCCAGGGCTGGCTTTTGGAACCGGAACTCATGAAACGACATCTCTGATCCTTACCTGGTTAGATGCCCAAGACTGTAGTGGTAAAACGGTACTGGATTTTGGCGCTGGGTCTGGTGTTCTTGGCATTGCTGCGTTGTTGCTCGGCGCAGTGAGCTGTTGCGCTGTTGATACTGATCCTCAGGCAGTGACGGCGACCCTAGAGAATGCGATGCTCAACCGGGTGTCTGACCGAATCTCGGCGATGCAACCCGAAACATTTTTACCCGGCACCTATGATCTGGTCTTGGCGAACATTCTCGCAGAGCCGTTGGTTGAATTGGCACCGCAGCTAACCGAGTCTTTAGCGGCCGGCGGCGTGATCGTGCTGTCAGGTATTTTGTCAGCCCAGCAAGAACAGGTGGAAGCCGCGTATGAGGGTCTAGTGCAGTTTATCGATCAATCAGAACAAGCGGGCTGGGTTTGTTTGGTGGGGCGAAAATGTTAGTCGCGCAGTGTCCAGAGTGTGGCACCGCATTCAAGGTGACACTCAATGAATTAACGCTCGCAGAGGGCCGATTGCAGTGCGGCTATTGCCAGGTTGTTTTTCATGCAGAGGACCCGGTTGGGGAGGACACGGTTGAAACTGTGGCACCTGAAAGCCAGGACGCGGCAGAAGTAGCAGAATTTGAAAAAGCTGTTGATGCATCTGATTGGGACGCGTTGCAGGAAGATTCAGTTTCGTTAAGCAATAGGGCATCAGAACAGGGGGCGTTGACCCCCGACACCTTGGAAGCGGTTGCCTCGTCGCAGGTGGAGCCATCAGCACCAACAGCGAAACAAAACATTCAGGCGGCTTTCAGTGGCGACGTTGCTTCAGTTCAGTCCGAGGCGAGTGCACTCGAGGCAGTGCAGGCCGAAGTGGGTCCAGGTGAGGCGGATATTTCGGTGGATACGTCGCCGGATCACGCGGGTAATGGCCCAACTGACGAAGATAAAAATATCAATCCCTTACCGACTTTCACTGATCGGATTCTGGCGAGTGCGAGCGCCTGGTGGTTGCCGATTGTCTTAACGACCACCCTGGTTCTACAAATCGCCTGGTTAATCGCCGACCGTGCTGATGCGGAGCCGACACTTTATGGTTTATGGAAGATAAGCTGTGAGCTACTGTCCTGCGAGGTTGGGCCGTACCAAAATCTTCATGACTTAACACTGTCTGCGGTTGCCATTGAATCAGCAGGGGATAACCAGGCAAAGATGTCTGCAGAGCTTCTAAATCGAGGTCAGTTTCAACAAGTTCTGCCCGTACTAGCCTTGGCGCTCTTAGATGGCCGGGGGCGGTTACTAGGGCAGAAGCAACTAAGGCCAGGTCTCGATTATGTCGTCTTGGGTGACGAAAAATCAGAGCGGATATTCCCGAGCCAAAAAGTAGTGGTAGGTTTCTGGTTGCAAACCCCAAGTGGCCAAAGTCTTGCGAGTTCTTATCGGCTTGAATTAGTGAACCCCAGTTGATCTGTTATGATGCCCGGCTTTAGGGTTAACGAGCTAAGTCATGCTTGATATTGGCGGTATTCGTCATCAGAGCCGAGTGCTGGTTGCGCCGATGGCAGGAGTAACCGATAGGCCATTTCGCGATTTTTGCCGCAGTTTTGGTGCGCATTGGCTAGTGGGAGAAATGCTAACCAGTAACCAGGCGCTTTGGCAGAGCAAAAAATCTCGATCCCGGCAGGTTTGTCAAGATGAGGTCGGTCCGAAATGGATTCAAATCGCGGGTGCGGATCCTGGCATGATGGCGGATGCGGCGGCAGCGAATGAAGCAGCGGGCGCTGATATCATTGACATCAATATGGGCTGTCCCGCCAAGAAAGTGTGTAATAAAGCTGCAGGGTCAGCGTTGATGCGGGACGAGGGTCTTGTCTCTGAAATCTTAGAGCGGGTATGCGCTTCGGTAACAGTGCCCGTTACCCTAAAAATACGATTGGGCTGGTCAAAGCAAGAACAAAATGCTGAAGCGATCGCTCTCATAGCGGAATCCGCGGGCATTTCACTGCTAACCATTCATGGAAGAACCCGGGCATGTAAGTTTCAGGGCGAGGTGGATTACGACGCGATTGGTGCGGTAAAGGCTAAGGTATCCTTGCCGGTCATTGCCAATGGCGATATTCAGGGCGCTCAGCAAGCCGAAGCTGTAATTCAGCGCACGGGCGTCAACGGCGTTATGGTCGGTCGCGCAGCATTAGGTCAGCCATGGCTGATATCAGCGATCGATCAATATTTAACGGATGGTGTAGCCGCGCCGACTCCTACCGTTGCGGCCAAGTTTCAGGCCCTTGAGAAGCACTTAGCCGGTCTTTACAAGCATTATGGCCCGGGCCATGGACACAAAATTGCCCGTAAGCACGTGGGGTGGTTTCTTCAAGCCAATCTTGTCAACGGGTATGCCTTTAGTCGAGCTTTTAATCAGCTTGAGTCCTCTGAGGCGCAAGTAATATTGATACAAAATTTAGCGCATCAATTGCAAGAGGAGCTAGCGGCGTGAGCAGGGATTCTCCAGATAAAGCCTCTGGACCTCTTGACCAGGTCAGTATCTCTTCTGCGGTATCCGCAACTATTGGCGACTATCTAAGGCTGTTAGAAGATGAGCCAGTCAATAACCTCTATGGGATGGTGCTTGATCAAGTTGAGCCGGCCTTGTTGCGCCAAGTGATGGCCCACGTCGACCAGAACCAATCGAAGGCATCATTGCTCTTGGGTGTCAGCAGAGGAACTTTACGGTCTAAGTTAAGTAAACACGGATTGCTTTGAAAGCAGACTGATTCAGGGCCAATGAGTGTCGTCTGAATTTGACGGACCGCCAAAAAGCGAAAAGGAAGCAAATGGAAAGAGTTCAGATCAAGACAGCGTTGATTAGCGTGTCAGATAAGACAGGGTTGTTAGCGCTTGTGGAAGTCTTGGCAGCGCAGGGCGTGCAAATCATTTCCACCGGCGGCACCTATCGTGCCATCTCGGATGCAGGTTTTGCAGTGACAGAAGTGGCCGAGCATACGGGTTTTCCAGAAATGATGGAGGGTCGAGTTAAGACTTTACACCCTCGGATTCATGGAGGGTTGTTGGGACGCGCATCCGCCGATGAGGCGGTGATGGCAGCCCAGGATATTTCGGCAATTGACTTGCTCGTTGTTAATCTCTACCCCTTTGAATCGGTGGTCGAGAGGCCAGATTGCAGCCTGAACGAGGCCATTGAGAATATCGATATTGGTGGTCCTGCCATGGTGCGCTCGGCAGCGAAAAATTACGATCGCGTGACGGTGGTTACTAGCCCCGAAGCTTATCCTGAGCTGGCAAGCGCGCTCTTAGAAGGCGCAGGTTGTGTTGATCGGGCATTTCGTTTCGCCTGCGCTAAACAAGCTTTCGCGAGAATCGCAGCTTATGACGCGGCGATTTCCAATTACCTGCAGAAACAAATCAACGAATCAGAGTTAGCAGGGGTATTTCCAGATATTTTGTATCAGCAATGGGTCAAAATTGAGGACATGCGGTACGGCGAGAACCCACATCAACAAGCAGCCTATTACCGGGAGGTCAATCCTGAACCGAGCAGCCTCGCTACTGCAGAGCAGATACAGGGCAAAGCGATGTCTTTTAATAATGTTGCTGACGCCGATGCAGCCCTTGATTGTGTGCGAAGTTTCGATTTGCCAACGTGCGTCATAGTCAAACATGCCAACCCATGTGGTGTTGCATCGGCTGAGAACTTGTTGGTTGCTTATGACAGGGCTTTTGCGACAGATCCCACATCCGCCTTTGGGGGAATTTTGGCGTTTAATGGAGTTGTCGATGAGATTTTGGCTCAGAAGATTATTGACCGTCAGTTTGTGGAGGTGATGGTTGCTGAGCGCTATACGGACGAAGCCAAAAGGGTGCTGGCAACCAAAAACAACGTACGAGTCTTGCAAGTCAAGCCGACTTTACAAGCGAGCGCAGGGTTTGACACCAAGCGAATCTCCGGGGGTCTTTTGGTTCAGACCAAAGATACGCCGCTGTTTGAGCCAGATGATCTAAAGGTGGTCTCGGCGCGGGCACCGTCGGATGTAGAGCTTAACGATTTGTTGTTTGCTTGGAAGGTGGCAAAGTCAGTTAAGTCAAATGCCATCGTTTATGCTCGGGAGGGTCAAACGATCGGTGTTGGTGCCGGTCAGATGAGTCGAGTTTACAGCGCGAAAATCGCGGGGATCAAAGCGGCTGATGAAGACTTGGTGGTCAAGGGATCCGTGATGGCATCAGATGCTTTCTTTCCATTTCGTGATGGCATTGATGCGGCTGCTTCGGCAGGAATAACTGCGGTCATTCAACCTGGCGGCTCAGTTCGAGATGAAGAAGTCATCGCTGCTGCAAACGAAGCGGGTATGGCAATGGTCTTTACCCAGATGCGGCATTTTAAGCATTGAGGCCGCGCGAGCTTAGCTTGCGAATGTCAGAGTTTGAGTGTTAACGATAATGAATCGCGAGGGATCATGAAAATTTTGGTGGTTGGCGCCGGTGGGCGAGAGCATGCCCTGGCATGGAAGTTTTTACAATCAGCCAAGGTCACTGATGTATTTGTTGCGCCAGGAAATGGCGGTATCGCTGCCGATAGCAGACTGAATCAGATTGATATCGATGTTATGGATTTTGACGCATTGAGCCAACTGGTGCTCGACCAAGCCATCGATCTGACAGTTGTGGGCCCTGAGGGTCCCTTAGTTGCCGGCATTCAAGCACATTTTTCAGCCAAAGGCCTGGCTTGTCTTGCGCCCTCCGCGGAGGCAGCCCAACTGGAAGGCTCCAAATCTTTCACCAAGGAATTTATGCAACGCCATCGCATTCCAACTGCGGCTTTTCAGGCTTTCACAGAGATCAACGAGGCTGAGGCTTATGCGCGTAGTCTAGGCCTACCAGTGGTGATCAAAGCTGATGGGCTGGCCGCCGGTAAGGGCGTGGTGGTTGCTCAAACGATTGAAGAAGCTGACGCAGCGATCAACGATATGCTTGCAGGCAATGTTTATGGCGAAGCAGGCTCCAAAGTCGTTGTTGAGGCGTTCTTGCCTGGTGAGGAGGCGAGTTTTATCGTTCTAGCAGATGGTGATCAATATTTGGTGTTTGCAACCTCTCAAGACCACAAAGCCATTTTTGACGGCGATCAGGGACCCAATACTGGCGGCATGGGGGCTTACTCACCAGCGCCAATTGTGACGAAAGCGGTAAGCCAAAGAGTTTGCGATGAGATTATAGAACCCACCCTTAAAGGATTATTAGCAGAGCAAATCCATTACACAGGGTTCTTGTATGCGGGATTGATGATTAACGATGAAGGCGCTCCCAGTGTTGTGGAATTTAATTGTCGCTTTGGAGACCCCGAGACCCAGCCCATTATGATGCGTTTGCAGAGCGACCTTGCAGAGGTCTGTCTTGCGGCCGTCGAACATCGCTTAGATCAACAATCTCTAGTCTTCAGCGACGAGGCGGCTTTAGCCGTTGTTGTGGCGAGTCAAGGATATCCCGGCGATTATGCGAC
>Ga0255783_10000233_pt1 | contig 66192 bp, 60 predicted proteins | sample 011ome_22_FD_179981 | JGI IMG/M metagenome (GOLD analysis project Ga0255783, IMG submission 179981) | Coastal salt marsh microbial communities from the Groves Creek Marsh, Skidaway Island, Georgia - 011507BT metaG (version 2) | ecosystem: Environmental > Aquatic > Marine > Intertidal zone >... | reverse complement strand
GCAAGGTGGTGCGAATATGCCCCAAATGAACAATGGTATGGTGGCTCCACAAGTAACCGATAATTCTACCTATTTCGGAGCCTTGCCAAATAAGACCAGTAACTATATGCCAATCACGGCAGATTTCAGTGCATTTTCTAGTTAAATAGTTGCCCAAGTAAACAAATAATGTGAAGAATATATTATTCGTTTGTAATGAGATAAACAGATCGGCTGTATTCATATACTCAGTAAATAGATGGAAGAAACCCTTAAAACGATTGATTTGAATGGTATTCTAGATCGTTCAAAAATAGAAAATGATATTAAAGAACAATTGAGATTATTTGATACTAATTATAATAATATACAATACAAAAAAGGGTTTTATATATATGGTTCTCCTGGATGTGGCAAAACAAGTTTCGTGACAGATCTATTAAAAGATATGGATTATGATATTATAAAATATGATGCGGGGGATGTGCGCAATAAATCATTGGTAGATACAATTACCAGTGACAATATATCAAACCGCAATGTTTTACATATGATGACGAAAAAGGTGAAAAAAATTGCGATTGTAATGGACGAGATTGACGGAATGAACAATGGCGACAAGGGGGGAATAACCGCATTGATCAAATTAATAAGACAGAAGAAGACCAAGAAACAGCGTCTGGAAAGTACTACAATGAACCCAATAATATGTATTGGTAATTATGCAGTAGATAAAAAAATAAAGGAATTAATGAAAGTGTGTAATGTATACGAAATAAAGACCCCCACTAGCAATCAAATCCAGACAATTTTAAACCAAACGATACCAACTATAACTACGTCAATCGACATTACGATGCAATTGTTATTAAATTATATACAACTTGACATGCGCAAACTAGGGTTTGTATATGATATGTTTAAAAACGGTTCACAATTGTTAAATGCAGACACGATGAAAACGATTTTTCATTCCAAAACATATAATGAGGATGCAAAGAAAATCACAAATACCCTGATTAATAAACCGATACACATTACGAAACATGCATCTATAATGAATGAAACTGAGAGGACGATAGTGGCATTATTATGGCACGAGAACATAGTAGATATGTTACAAACACAACCGAAAAGTCGGACGATACCCGCCTATTTGAAACTGTTGGATAATATGTGTTATGCGGATTACATAGATCGCATAACCTTTCAAAACCAAATATGGCAATTCAATGAAATGAGTTCTCTCATAAAAACATTTTACAATAATAAACTATATCACAATGCATTTCCAGAGAATAAAGATAAATTTAATCCCACGGAAGTAAGATTTACAAAAGTATTGACAAAATATTCAACAGAATACAACAACATGATCTTTATAACTAATTTATGCCAAGAATTGGATATGGACAAATCCGATTTGATATCCATGTTTCACGAGATACGGTTACATAATGGGGAGGATTTTTGTAATCAACCAACCGTATTGAACGATTACGAGGGAATATTTATAAATAACAATATCACGAAATTAGACATTAAACGAATGTATCGATATTTGGATAAGAATGTAAAGAAAGATACAGTTGACATAACCTGTGATGGTAGTGACGAAATTTCATTATGACAACGTGTATGTGCATAGACTAAATTATGTATGACGATTACAATTTCATACATAATTTCACTAAATTCCGGTTATGTCAATGCTAACTACCTCTGGATGTCCCTTGGTAACCTTCTGGTTCAAAGATAGGGGGATTTCCTGTGGAGTGGTTTTGATATTATCGGCAACTACCTGATTTAATTTAGATATAGTTTCGTTTAATTGTTGTATCTCTTTATTCAAGATAGCATTGTCACGAGTACTTGCAATAAGTTTATTCTGTAAATCCTGGTTGGTCGTAAGAATATCTTTATATTGTGCAGTCTCCATGATTGATGGTTCAATAGTAACCGCCTCACCCGTCTGGCTAAACTTCTTAACTTTCATTTGTAATAATTCAATAAATCGTTTGCTCTGGTTATTAGTTTCTGTTAGTTTCTTAATCTCTTCTTGTTGTTGATTAACTATACCTACGATTTGATCACTACTTAACTTAATTGGATCCTTTCCTGGCTGCTGTAACATAATGGGAGCACCAGCCTGTTGAGCAGCTTTTGCATCTTCGATCATCTTTTCGCGTTTAGCTTCAATCTCCTTGATCTGTTTTAATACATCTGGTTTCATTTCTGGTTTGCCCGGATCATAATTATCTAGTAACTTATCAATATCGTTCATAAAGAATTTCTTAATAGACGCCTCAGATGTTTTGAAATGGCGTATAAACGTGTCTACTGTTTTGGGCGACTCTTTAAAGAACCGCGGATCTTGCTGTTGATCAAACATTTTACGTTTATCGAAGGTGTTATGTTCATGTGAAAATACAAGAATGGTCTTTAACGGATCTAATTGCACAAATGGTATTGTATAATCCTTTAAAAATGATCGTTCCTCTGCCAATGCAGCTTCATCCTCATATTTGGTATCTTTCAACATTTCTGTTCGAAATGCAAATGTACCAGCGGTTGCATGTTTTTCGGAGTACGGACCACATTGGATCATTTTATTCATCCCCTTGAAGTAAACATATATTTCACTTGAACCCGCACACATAGCTTCTGGTTTGCTCTGTAAACGTTCAACCGCATGAGAAATGCGTTCGGGCGGATAATAATCGTCGTCATCCATATATACGATAATGGATCCACGAACGAATTGATGCATATAATTGCGTTTAGCACCAAGTGTCATTTTTTCAGAAACTTCGAAATAACGTATCTCTGGTATATCGGATGCAACAATCAAATCCTTTATCTTATCGGTACCATCATCAACTATAATCCACTCAATCCTATCTTTTGGATAATCTTGATGTTTAAAACAAGCAAACATATTTTGAATGAACGGTCTACGATTAAATGTAGGTGTACATACACTCACCATCGGCAATTGGCTAGCCATAGGGTTTTTAGACTTACTCATTAATTACGTAATATAATAATTATAATACGTAATAGTGTTTATACCGTTAATAGTTGAATTAGTTATTTGCCCAATCTGGATAGTTTGCTGGTAAATTCATTCATATCTGGGATTTTGCTGGCTAGCTTAGAGGCATCGGGAATTTTGCTTGCTAGCTTAGAGGCATCGGGAACTTTGCTGGCTAGCTTAGAGGCATCGGGAATTTTGCTGGCAAGATTGGAAACATCGGCAACTTTACTAGTTAGATTAGAAACATCGGGAATTTTGCTGGCAAGATTGGAAACATCGGCAACTTTACTAGTTAGATTAGAAACATCGGGAATTTTGCTGGCAATATTAGAAACATCGGGAATGTTGCTGGCAAGATTGGAAACATCGGGAATTTTGCTGGCAAGATTGGAAACATCGGGGATGTTGCTTGCATACTGTTTTAATTCAGAAACATCGGGAATTTTGCTTGCATACTGTTTTAATTCAGAAACGTCGGGAATTTTGCTGGTTAGGTTGGAAACATCGGGTAGTTTGTTAGCATATTGCTTTAAATCAGCAATTTTATCAGGATTTATATTTAACATTGAAGTAGCACTATTAAAGTCTGACATTACACTTTCAGAAAAGTTAAGTGGTTCAGGTTCAGGAGCTTGAGGAGCCTTGGCAGTAACCGGCTTATCTTCATCAAGCAAGGGTTTGATAAAATAGTCCTTGAATATACTCGTTCCTACTACTACAACCAATATAACATGAATTATAATTAGGAGTAATTGTAGTAAAGAGCCCTTAATATTTTTAGAATAATCAACAAGTCCAAAAATCAACATAATTAGTAAACTAATCTGAACCACATATTTATAAACAAAGTCGAATGCCATGTATACATTATTGATAATCTTGTCGACAAATGAAAGTGGATTACAAACCGTGTCCTTTTTTATTGGAAGTCGATTTTCGTTAAAAAACTCACGGATTTTTGTAATCGTGTCCAAGAAACTATGATCACTCAACAGGGGTATTCCGAAGAACGAAAATGCGATAATATAGACAAAACACATAGTAGCTGCGATTGGAACTGCCAACATTAACAAAAATAAAATCTTAAACATATTCGAAAGAAATGGCACAATAAGAGATGTAGGGAACCCAGCAATCAGTTTGGTTATCTGTAATGCCGTTGATATTGGTTTAAACTCAAAGAATGACAATACATATAACAAAAACGTTGTTCCATACATAACAGACAAGATAGGATTTGACATATTGAAACTGGCCAAGTCAACAAGTACAGTTCTAACAGATGAGGCAGATGTGTAAAAGAATTTGGTTAATATAAAGAATAATGCAGTGAAACAAACTGTAACGTTCACATGATCAGTTAAAACCTCGGGTCCAGTCTTAACCGCATATTCTTGTAGTTTTTCAGGGAAAAAAATAGGAATATCTAATAAAAAGTCGAGCAATGCATATATTTTGTTGACAATTCCAGCCTCGTGTAACCAATTACGTGAAATATCATATAAATCTATACGAGAACCCATCTCTTTGTAAAACATCATAAACGCCCAGTTGAACGCAGCAATAGTAGCTACTACAATAGAAGCACCCCAGCAAACATATTTCTTTACAATAGGAATATCGCTCTTATTGTAATCTTTACCCGATAACAATCTTACAATGAACGCAGCAATAGAAGTTACTAGATTGTCAACACTATCATATACAGAGTTTACCATATCAGCTCCCGAAAACGTTTTAGTAGGCGCGGTTCTACGTTTCCCTTCATATATATTATCTGGCTGGGTCCAATCATCTTCACTGAATGTAGCGATTGGAACGGGTGCGAAACCCTCTTTATCATTGTCCTCTGCATCATTATCCATATTGTCGTGTATATTCTCCAATGGTTCTATATTCTTATAATTCCTACTTTTTTTCTTTTTATGAACCGTTTTTATTTTATGCTTCATATTCTCGGTTTGGAAATTAGATGTATTATTTGTATCACTAAATGTTTTATCGATTGGATTATTAGTTAAATTCATACGATTTACTGGAACCATTGTATATTATAAATTTGTTTCTTATAATATACAACTGTATAATAAAACCCTTATTCTTGCGGAATTATCTTGCATACATCATGCCACAATTGCCACTAATGAACGATAAAATGTTGTACCTCTCTTCATACAAAGTCATATTGTAATTATATTCGTATAACTTCCAGTTGTTTTTACGGACACCAATCGGATTTCCGTCGTCATCACAAATAATATCAAATTTAGATGCAACCTGATCAATTGAGGGAACATATGTAGTTAGTTCCAATTCAATGTTCTTAAATTTACTTAAATTAATTGCCCCCGATGGCTGGTATTCATAAGGACTAGTATTAAGACAGAAGTTGTAGCAATAAATGCCTTCCTTAGCATTTCCCTTAGTACGAGTATATTTCTCGATATAATCATAAATGCCCCGTGTTAACATGTTTTCTCTGTATTCTCCATCTAATACAATCCCCATTGTTTCCAATATATGTTTATGGTTATCGACAATGTAGTTTCCAGTAATGTAAACGCCGGTAGTGCGTGTATCTCGTGGATCCACATTCGGATATTCACCAATTAAATTAAGGTCGTTACGGTATACTGAAACATCTACCGGAATATTTTTATATGGCCAATTCGAATAGTTCGACCATTCATTTCGCATGTTAACATCGTTTCTCTGCAAATACCACATCCAGCTTGATATCATTCCATTTGATTCGAGTTTAATTCTTTTTGATCCAGTGATATTTTCAAACTTATGTTGAAAAACGTCTTTTACTAAATATACATGGTCTTCTGACGCAAACACTTGGGCTTCTTCCTTGGATAGGAAACAATACGTCGACATTAGGTGTACATCTGCATTCCAAGTGGATACCTGATTTTCATAAATAACCGGTTTAAATCCGGACAGTTTTTCCATTTCTTCTTCGGTTTCCTCATCTATGTATTGTTTATATATTGGTTCGGGATGAGAAGGGGGTGTTTGTAAAAAACGGTACATTTGGAACCTAGCTTCATTAAAGTCGGGTCGAACATAGGGGCGGTTATTCGCATTATCATAGACATCACGAACAGTAAATAAATCCTGTATAGGACGCATCGTAACCGTTATTTCTAATTCATTGTATTGTAATGCAATTAGCGGGAATGCACAGCCATTATTCAATGTAAACCAAGTATTTATAGGAATATAGAGGTTTCGTCCTCGAATGGAAGGTTCCGATCCAGTCGTATCATTACTATACATAGCCGATGGGTATGAGTTAGCGCGTGTATAACTATTCGCCGGATTGTTCAATTCCGGAACATTTCCACTCATTTGATTAAACAACTCTTTTTTCTCTGAACTGAAATCCCGCTCGACCATCATTTGTAAATATTCTCCTGTATATTTTTGTATAGTCAGTGAGCCACATGTAATGGTGATATCTTTTATCATATTTGTACCAAGGTTCTCGATCCATTTGAAATCATATGGTGCCCATCGGAAATCAGTTCCGTTTACAGGGTCGTCGATAGGAGGATGGATTGGGCTCCAAATATCAGGCATAGTTACCACAACATATGTATCCATTAGTAATTCTGCGTATCGAGGAATTTTAAAGGTAAACTTAGAATCTTCTGTTAGACGAAGGTCTCTTAAACCATTGTAATCCAAACGAAATTTTTGAAGTCCGAAGTTACTGTATTTGCAATAAGTTACCTTAAAAAATGTTTTGCTAGGATTTCCAGTTAAAAATAGATTATTGTTTCCGAGTGCAACGATGTTTAGTAATCCACCTGCCATTTACTTAATATATATAATAACTATTATATTTGTTATCGATAAAATATATTATTTTGTCGCAGTATTTATATACGCCGGCAAGTATGGAAATATATAAGCGACTTATGTTAATATTTGCAATGATTATTTTTATCTATATAACATTCCGTTTTTTAAGGAGACGTCGAGAAATAAGTCATTTACGTAACAAAATACATATAGAAGGACTAAAAAACAAGGATAAATGTAAGAATGCCACGTGTGCAGGTAATGATCTTGACCGCGTAGAGGGGTTTGGTTCACCAGAAGCCGAATATAATAATTTGATTGAACCTAATCCGGTTAGTATCACTTCTATGAGTAAAGAGTATATAGATCAACCTTTGAAAGAATACGTAATCAAAGGTTCTTATAATAGTGCCATTACAGGGAACTATGTCAATACGGAAATGGTGAAGTACGTATTAACACGAGGATGCAGGTATTTAGATTTTGAGGTACTTTATATAGACGAAAAACCATTCGTTACTTATACTACTGACAATAAGTTCGAAACAATAAAGACGGAGAACAAGATAGTGTTGGATAGAATACTTACCTCAGTAGTAGCACAAGCATTTACTCAGCCAATACCAAATTTTGAAGACCCCCTATTTATTCATTTAAGGTTAAAATCAAATGATGTTAATATCTATAAATCGGTGGCCAAATCAATCGATGCTACATTACGCGGGAAGTTATATTCTAAAAAAATAACAGATGCTACCAAATTGTCTGATGTGATGGGCAAAATAGTGGTCGTTATGGACAAACCGATCAACCGTAAGTATGAAAACGATAGTATGTGTAAGGGATCTGATAAAGATTGCTACAAATTGACGAACTATATAAATTTAGATAGTGGATCGGAGACTTTGTATCAGAATACATATACCGATATATTAAACCAATCCTATACTCCGGTAAATATGAAGGATAAGTGTGATATATGTACAGACGTAAAGCATAATCGAATGGTTGTTCCAGATAAGATGGACAACACAAGTAATCCAAATACATATGAACTAATTGGAAACCACGGTTGTCAAGTGGTAATGTGTCGCTTTTACATAAAAGACGACAATTTGTATAATTACGAAAAACTGTTTGACGATAATAAGGGTGGTATCGTACCATTATTATTTGCATCTGATTACATAAAAAAGGAAGGAACCAAGTAATTTAGGGTGTAAACAAAGTAATATCTTATTATATGTATATGAGTAAGTATAATAAGACGAAAGCAAATAGGACACGTCGGAAAAATTCAGCGAAGTTTAAAAATTCAGAATGTAATGATGGGATGACGTTTCAAGAATGTGAATTAGCTATATTGAGGCAAGCAGTCGTTGAAAATGAAGAAGCACAAGGTCGAAGAGTAGTAAATAATGATGATATCCGACAGATTTTAAAAATAGTAGAGGATTTCATTGTACAAAAGAAGTTAATATGTTATGGAGGTACTGCAATTAACAATATTCTACCAAAAAACGTGCAATTTTACAATAAAGAAACTGAGATACCTGATTACGATTTCTTTTCACCCGATGCATTGAATGATTGTAAAGAATTGGCCGACATTTATTATAAACATGGTTATACGGATGTTGAAGCCAAATCTGGGATGCATGTAGGCACATACAAGGTATTCGTGAACTTCATACCCATTGCCGATATTACACAATTGGTACCGAAAATATATGATGCAATACGCAAAGAAACAATTGTTATTGCGGGTATTAATTATGCTCCCCCTAATTATTTACGCATGTCAATGTATTTAGAATTATCTCGCCCCCATGGTGATATATCTAGATGGGAGAAGGTATTGAAACGACTTACACTATTAAATAAACATTACCCAATGGAGAGTGATGAATGTTCACATATTGATTTTCAACGAGAATTAGACAGTGATATGAGCAATGCAGAAACAATCTATGTTATTACTCGTGATACATTAATTAACCAAGGAGTGATATTTTTTGGTGGCTATGCATTCGGAATGTATTCAAAATATACCAAAGACAATACAGACCGCAAGATAAAAGAGATACCCGATTTTGATGTCTTGTCAGAAGACCCAGAAAGAACAGCTATGATCGTAAAAGAGCAGTTGACCCATAATAACATAAAAAAAGTAAAGATTATCAAGCATCCGGCAGTTGGTGAAATTATACCCGAACGTACAGAGATACGTGTTGGACAAGAAACTATTCTATTTATTTACAAACCATTAGAATGTCATAGTTATAATAAAATTACTATCAATAATAACGAGATACATATTGCAACTATTGATACTATATTGAGCTTTTATCTTGCACTGATTTATGTGGATGCCGACCTAAATTATAATAGGTTGCTCTGTATGGCGAGCTTCTTATTTAATATCCAAGAGAAAAATCGATTGACGCAAAGAGGCCTATTGAAACGCTTCACTATGAGTTGTTATGGTACCCAAACTACATTAGAAGATATCCGTTCGGAAAAGGCGGCCAAATACAAAGAGTTCAAGGATAGTAAAAAATCGAGGGGTGATGAATATGATACTTGGTTTTTAAAATATAATCCAGGGGATAAAAAGACGGTAAAAAAGAACAACAAAACGAGAAAGTCCAAAGCAACGACCAAGCAAACAAAACCAGGATTATTTGACATCTTCAAGAAAGTTAAATCTCGCTAATGTATGTAGTAAACTTGATTACTGTATAATATAGAGAGCCGAACGCCATACTTTTTAATAGTAATCCATAGAAGTTAAAATTGCCATCATCATTATAAATAGATAAGAACGAGAACCGTTTGAAAATAAATGTATTTACCATAGGCATTTGGAATATGAAATACAAGATCGCAATAAAGATGGGGGTTTGAAAATCCGTAATAATATTATCGATCGTATTCATGCGCCGTTTCTTTTCCTCATATTCTCGCAAGTTCTTTTCAGTAGACTTTTCGTGATCTCGTACATAGTCATCAAGATCTTTATGTTTGGGAATATAATTGGGTTGGGTGGCTTCGTCTTGTGAATAATGAGTAGTGTCTTGCTGTATATCCCTTGACGGTAAACGCTGTTGTTGTAATGCTCTTAGTTCTGCAATATCTTGTTCAGATAACTGGTTTGATACAGGCATAGAATGAGGATTTTCTTTTGGGTTATTAACAGAGGTCGTATCTTGTGGCATATCAATAATTGGGTTCTTCTCGGAAATTCCATATGGATTGGGATGTACATTTATAGGAATGTAGTTGTTGGGTAATTCATTCGAGTTTCCATTCGGTAAATTATCTGATCCAGGTGCAGGAGCTTGTGGTTGGGAATTGCCATTGGGCAGATCAGAAATTCGCGTAAATGTATTTTCCATTTGACTATACAATATCAAATAACAATATTGTATAATTTTTACGAATAATATTTTAAGATTATTCTGAGTTTTCGCTATCATTCTGACCAGATACATCAATAACGCGTTTTGTAGAGTCGCATTTGCCTGGGGCACTTTTGTACTTATAGCATTTTTCGCCATGTTTAAATATTTTGTCTTCAATATCATCGATTACCGGTCCATTAAATACAATGCATTTATCTTCGGTGCACGTTTGTCTGAATAAAGTTGCTAAACCCAGACCCAATAGTATCGAAACTAATGCTTGACCTGTGGGTGTGTATAATAAACGCTTAAAATTCATTGTATAATATAGATTATTATAATATACAACGGCGAAAATAAAAATTTCTAATACAGAAAACTATGATTGAACCGGCACTGTGGTTATCTCACTATCATTTGTAGGACAATCAACTTCTGTTTGTTTAAACGAGAAACAAGTATCAGTTCTATCCTTATATTGTAAAACGCCTACATTTTCAGGCGTTGGATATACATAGATTTTCCTTGACTTAGGCATTGTTACATAAACTGCAAATAATCCAAATGCTAAACTCATTATAAATACGTCTAATCGGACATATTTGAAGATACTCATAGGTGTAATTAAAATATAATCACATATTATTGATAACAATAATTTTATTATTTCTTGGATTTCTTCTTCTTAGTTTTCTTTTGTGCAGCCTTCACTTGTTTCTGTTTGTCCTCTTCTTCCATTAGCTTTACTAGATCTGGATGGATAAAACTCTTTTCCTGTTTTTCTTCACCATTTATTCTAAATGTGTATTTGTCCTTATCACTATCTTTCAAGATAGAATATTGTTCCGCAAGTCTGCGTTGCTCTTCCATATAGGCCTTTTCGCGTTCAGCCTGCTTTAATTGAGCAGCTTGTTGTTCAACTTGTTGCTGTAATTGTTTCATATCAAATCGTTGTTTGGACTTCTCTTTTAGTTTTTGCGACTTGGTCATTCGGTCAATCGCATTTGTATCTAATCGAACATTTTTACCAAGTCCACCCATAGCACCGGCTAGACCAGCGAGGTCACCTAGACCTCCTCCTGCGCCGCCAGCTAGCCCTGCGAGACCTGCGAGACCTCCTAGACCTCCTCCTGCACCGCCAGCTAGCCCTGCAAGACCTCCTAGTCCGCCCATTCCCTTCGCCATTTTCTTGAACATATTATTGAGATCATCATTCCCACCCATATCTTTCATTTTGCCAATCAGATCACCTGCTTCTTTCATAATTTCTTCACGCGATATTTCACCACTTTTCATTTTAGAATCCAACTTACCACCTACGGTTTTCATCAAATCCATAATCTTTTTGGGATTTTTCATGAGTTTCTTAATTACGTCTTGTGGATTTTCATCGTTGCCATCCTCTCCAATTAAATCTGCAAAATCTCCCGAAATTTCTTCGGCCATCTCCTTTGCAAGAGACCCGATCTTACCATTAAATAGGGTATTTAAGTGATCCTGTATGTTTTCCATATTAGGCATTCCTTCCATCTTGTCAAATGAGAAATTCTTCTTGAAGTCGTCTGTATTGGGCATATTCTCAAACATATTCTTAAACGCCTCTTTCTCTGCTTCCGTCTTTTCAGACTTATTGTCAGCTGCTCCTTCTTCTTGCCCTTCTGCGGTTTCTTCCATATTCTTAAAGAAATCGGTTAGACCACTCATAGTTTCACTCAACTTTTCGTGTAATTCAGACTGGTCAACCCCATCAAAAATATTCATTGTTTCACCGAAACCGTTTTTGTCCTTTACTGCACCAATTACCGTGAATAATACTAATTGTAAATATTTCCATACGGTTTTTTTCGTATTATCACTTACTCCATCCGCGTTGTATAATTGTTTAAAATCTACGTTTGGTAAGAAATGTACATTGGTTTCGCTTTCCGCTGAAAAAATATCGTCATTCTGATAGAGAATATCGAAAAACCTCTCCGGGTAGACGGTTTTGCAATGATCAAATACTGATTGGACATTACTTTCAGTTAAGCTAGAAAAGGTATCTTTCCATAAATTATTGTATTCGGGATAAGTTATAGCCAGATCTTTTGTGAAGTCACTTATGACGGATGCAAAGTTTGGTGGGATAGTGGTTTCGTCCATGATATAACCTATATTTCATATTTTTATTTAACTGGTTTTGGACATTAAGTATTTATTTTTATGATATCATTCTGATTGAGGTTGACTGAGTTCTGTCATGGTATGTATCATAGAAGGAGTTGCATATGGAGTTGTAGTTTCAGAAGATTGTATGTATTGTTCAATATCATTGTCGTCGACTGTTGCGCAAATACTAGCATTATCCATATCGATATCAAATGCATGGTTTTTATGACGAGATAATTTTGGTGGCGTAATATACTCGAAGAATGCTGAATTGCACGAAGATGTTTCACTTTCAATTGTAGTATTATATGATTGTTGTCCGCCTTGTGTGGAGAACCTGGATAGTATATGGGGTGACAATTCTACGGTTTGTATTGTCTTATATACAATACTTAAATCATCTCGCAATGTTCTTATAAAACTATTATTTTCGTCTGGATGTGTCTTAATGTAATCATTGATAGTTCCAAATACATTTTTGATTTCTATCTGTAATTCAAGTTCTTCGGCGTAAGTTACAATGTGTGTTGACTTAAATAATAGTTCCATTACCTTTTGTCTCAGTGAATGTTTTGACAAATCATTACTATCTTGTATCAAGTTACCATCAGGGGAAATAAGTGCAGGCAATTTATATAGTGTATCTACAATACCATAACTATCAAAACTGTTTCCATAGTTGCCATAAATCGTTGCACAAACCGCATTGCAATTAACAGTTTTAATGTTGTAGATTTTGTTTACTTCGCCTACTAATACACTCTCCGTTATTTCAGTAACCCATTCATTTGTATTCCAATTGTATATATAACCATCCGTAACCTCGATTTTTACGTTTTTAATTGCCGGATACAAGAATTTATGTATTGCTTCGCCATAGACTATTGATGTGTTCTCTGTTTTATCTACAAATAGATATTCCGTGTTTTTATTTTTACATATGTCGCGAAGAAGACCTACATTATGGTCGTTTCCGTACCCAATAAATGTGTTTATATATTTATCACATACTAAGCGAGATAATTCATTGTTATCAATAATGCCGCTGGTTGGGTCTCCGTCAGTCATGAATATATGACCAACTTGATGAGTAGGATTGGCATCCACATAATCGTCTAACCTGTGCGTAGCTGATTGGAGAGCTTCTCCTATATTTGTTAATCCATCTGCTGTAATGTTGTCGATATTCTGCATTATCTCTGTAATGTCTGTTTCTTTATTGATTAATGTATTGTTGATTAGAGTAGTAACTGTGTCATTGAATGCATGAACGCATATATAAATTGTCATATCCTGTTTGGTTAGATAGCGTATCGTATTTTTTAATGTTTGTTTTACCTGATTTATTTTACTTATCATATTTTGATTGACTTCTTCCATTGATCCGGTACGGTCGATTGTAAACAATAAGAAGAGAGGTTGTTGTGATAGAGGTGCGCTATCAACCTGTATGTCTAGAATTCCGAAACTACTATAATCATCTTCTTTGAAAAGCGATACCGGCAAAGGAATGTCGTCATCGTGGATTAATAATTCACCTTTCTTGATTAGAGGCATATAGCTCATGATATAATATCTTGTGTCATCTAGTATTTATATTTATAATCATCAATTTTATAAAAATGACGTTGTTTGCAAAAAATTGAACATATTGCAGACAATAATAGATATTAGAACTAAAATATCAATATCTATTCGCCTTGTGATATAATGAAGACAATTCAAGTCTATATTCCTCGAATTCTGGGGAATGTGAATGAAAATGTTATATGTCGAGCGTTTGATAATATGAACGTAGGCAAAGTTACAGATATTGATATGCATCGCAAAGTCAATACAAATGGTCGGATCTACTATTTTGCGTTTTTGAACATAAATACATACAATACATATTCGGCAGCATACTTACATGCACTGATTGATACTAACCAGCCTGTAAAATTTGTATATGACGAGGAAGCCGCTCATTATTGGGAATTGCATAAACATTTATCGAGAACCGATAGGCTTTACAATAAAATAAAATCAGCTCAATCCGCATTAGTTCCATTGATATATAATGCGTTCGTTGAATATAACAAACCGTCGTCCACCGAGTGTATATCCATTACCCCAAACTCGTGTTATAATATGTGGGACGACCGGTATAATTTACTTCAAAACGTGTAATATCGCAGAAATAAAAAACTGGAAGTAGTATATACGTAGTATAATTGTTAGATGGAACATACACAAACTTCCGATTTGAACAAGTTACAGAATAACTTTCAGAATATTTGGGTATTAAAAGATGAAATTATAAAAACTAAGCAAATAATTACCACAAAACTTTCTCATTTGAAAACGATATATGCAGACTTAACTAAAAAAAATACGAAAAAGATGTATCTGTTTTGTTTAGATACCTTTTTTTTCCAATACAAAACGTATTCGATCGAGATGGAGAACCTAGACAAACATCGTGTATTGCTGAACAATCGAATGTATGGCGATTATTATAAATTATACAATCTGATTGTTAGTTATTTAAAAGAAAATGCTGAAGAACTTGATATTGAGCAGCTTGAATTTCGTACATTTACCGCTTATAAAGATTTAGAACCATTTCACGAATATAATTTAGATGATATCAAAGTTATACACACAACTATATTATCATTTATTACTCATTTACAAGAGAGATATGAAGTGAATAATGAAAACATACATACTTATAATTCGAGAAACAAGGTCGGGTTCTCCATCTCGAACTTTTTAAATACAATGGACTATGAAAATTTACTAGTTAAACAACAAATCGGGCTCTATTTGAATTACTTGGCATTTTTCCATATTTCTCAGCACAAACAGATGAAGCGCATTCTAACCAAATTAGAAGAGTTTGATACGGATATCGAAGAGAACCTCAATGTAAATGGTATGTGTTCAATACGAGATATTGCTGACACGCAACCTATTGAGGATTTTTTCAACGTCGACAATGAGGTTGGTATAATATCCCAGTTTGATCCTACTGATGTTGCGGTCGAAAGTATCAAGATGGAACTAGATACAAGCACGCCAATTGATGAAATACCGACAAAATCACAGAATAGTGATCAATAGTAATTACAAACCTCTATTTCCAGATACTAAATTATTTTAATAAGTATAATATATACTCATTAAAATGACAGACAAAAATGATAAAATAACATTAGAAAGTCCAAGAGAACAATGTGATAATAAGTCTACTAGTGAGAATACTGATGCTCTGTTAAAAGTAGAATGGTCTCCCGACAATGAGAAAATTATGGTAGAATGGTGTGATGTAGCACAATGTTATAAATGGTTGAATTTAAGGTCACATACCAAATTATCAAACATGCATGCATGGTTTACAATACCAGCAATTATTTTCTCTACAATTAGTGGAACTGCTTCCTTCGCACAAGATAGTCTCCCGACGAATGTTAGAGTATTTGCACCAGCTGTTATTGGTAGTATTAATATATTTATCGGAATTTTAACAACTATTCAACAGTATTTAAAAATTTCAGAGTTAAATGAAGCACACCGTGTATCAGCGATTTCATGGGATAAGTTTGCACGTAATATAAGGATTGAATTGTCAAAAAAACCGATCGAAAGAGATAATGCTGGGCATTTCTTAAAGATGTGTAGACAAGAATTCGATAGATTGATGGAAACGAGCCCTTCAATAACAGACCGGGTGATCGAGGAATTCAAATTGAAATTTAGTGGTAAACCTGGGTCGCATAAAAGGCGTAAATTTGAACAACTAAAAAAACCGGATATATGTGATACAATCGTAAGTGCAGACGAGTCGCGCAACAAATGGTATGAAGAAATGATAGATTTGTCGTCGGATATAGCTGATGTTGCCGATCAAGCTGAATTACGGTCGAGGGATAATTATATATTGGAACAACAACGCTTGTTACAGGAAAAAGAGGAAGAGATTAAGCGACATGCTGAGATGCAAAAAGCAAGTGTCCGTGTTAAATTGGAGAACGTAGAACGGATAACCAAACAACAACATGAAGAAGATGAACGTTACAATGAGCGCATTGCGATTGTTAATAGCTATATTAATGGATATGGTGAACTGTATGATAGACAACCCACGGTTGACGAAATAAAAGATAACTTTGCTAACGAAATAGGTAACGATGTATTAGACAAATTTTTGGCAACCTATATTCTCAGTTAGATTTCATTGAATAGTTCCATACTCTTTGTCGACCAATACTCTTCGCCATCATAAGAAAAACATACACATGCTTTGTTTGATATCATATTGTATTCGTCTTGTTCGAAATTGTCATGTAACACATATACTGCGTCTTGATGAAAGAGAGCAAACCGTTTAACTATACTAGATATGTCAGTCCCTAGAATTGACTTTGAAAATAGATGTCCATTCCCTACAACCGGATGATCAACTTCATTTCCTATGAGAGATCTATATTCTATCTTATTATCCGTATATAGAGAACTAACATACTCACCGTTTTGGTTCTCGCATAAATGGACAACTATTGGGCAATAGGCCGGATTGTTGTTCTTATCATACATATAGGTGAGTAGGTTCTCTGATTTGAAGAGTTCTACTATGTTATTCGACAATTTCTTGCCACTAATTTCCTTTGTGTTAATAATTTCGTCGATAATACAAGAAGTATATTGAACATGGTTCTCCTCATTACATTCTATATCAGTTATATCAAAAAATAGAAACAGATCTCCATCAGACGTTTCAATATATCCCTTATACCGTTCATATTGTAGGACACTATCATTATTAACATTTTTTTCAATGTATTGAGAACCTAATACAAACAAAGGGTCGGCCAAATAGTCGTTTTTGGAGGCATTTTCTTTTGTGTCTAGGTTCTCGTCGTCGGTTATTTCTTTTGTATTTTGGATTTCATTTTCATTGATATCCTCGTTAGGGAGGATATATTCCTGATCTTCTTCTAAATCTTCATTATCGCCCATATTTTGTTGTCGGTGGTGAGATACATTCGGGAATAGTAATACTCCGTCTACTTCACTTAGTAGATATGTCACATATGGGAGTTTGGTTTCAGTATTAATAGTGTACATACATACAGATATCTGTTTGTTATTCAAATAATCATCATCATGGTTAAATTCTTTGGACAGTGGGTCATCCGTTAGATAATTATATGTAACGTGTTCCTTATCACCTACCTCGTCAATTTCATCGTACTGTGGTTCATTTTCATCTAGATGATCGATTTCTACGTTATGCTCAGTTCTAGTCAACGGTCGCGTTTTTTTCATAAATTTGTTTAGAATTAGTTCTCGCGAATCAATGCTAGTCGACATTGTATACATTATACGTCAATATTATTACAAGCACAATCTACTTATAATAATAATATAAAGACGTTTCGTGTATACTACATAAGTAGAAGAGTTATATAGTTTGGTATTACCAAATTACTAGTTTCTAAATGTCAGAGCACAACCACGAGGATACCGGTTCACTTATGAGTGAAGGAGAATTTCAGCAACCATATGTAGAGGATGATTATTCGATTGCAAGTGAGAGCACAGTCAAGTCAGAGAAGCTCATGCCTGCTAGAAAAAAGCAACGAAATTACATGGATGCATATAAGTTGAACGACAAGTCTTATCATAAGCTATATCGTCCAGGGGGTGACAAGAATGATAAGGTCGGCGTTTATTCAACGAATTCAACACCAGGGTCGTTGATCCGCGATGCAGTTACAGGAGCAACACATTATCTCCATTGTGTTGGCAGCCATTATGAAGATTTGTATTTTAAGACGGGGTTTGCAACAGGAGAGTTTGGAAGCGAAACAAAGACAATGTTTTTTGACAGTCCAGAACAATACGAGAGACATTTGAATGCAACGGTTTCTCAGAGAAACAAAACCACTTGGACAAATAAGTTTGCTGCTGCTCGCGATTTGTTACACGGGGAGTAAAGAAATCAAATGGATTTAGGAATATGATCATAGTGTTGTAAAAAAATATAATTATTATATAAAGATGTACGACACACCTATACCTACAATAAATTATGTTATGGTTACTATTACCGCGTCTGTTCTGGCATATGCAACTATGATGGATAATAAAAATGAAAAAGAGGATGTGTCACCAACCAATGATATTCCTACATTGGTAGAACCGGAGCCTGAAACTGAAACTGAAACTGAAACTGAAACTGAAACTGAAACTGAAACTGAGAAACCCATTATCTTATCGGCTATTGGTGGAAAACATACAAAGAAAAATAAGAACACAAAAAGAAAGAGTTCAAATAAAAAGAAAATGAATAATAAAACGAGAAGTAAAACATCACGAAAATAAGATCATAATAATAAAAACTGGTTCGGTCCGATATGACCACATTGTTGCAATACACATATATTGCAACAATATGCATTTAGCTGATATACACTAAACCATTACACCCATCGTCCTCTACATGTCGGACACGGAATATTGCCACGATGTAGATGCACCGCACACGTTATACATGTTTGATGACCACAACGAAAGACAATTTTATCTGTCTCGCCTAATTCTTCCATACATACTGGGCAGTCTTCTGATACTACTATTGTATCTCTATCATTTCCCCATTTCAATCCCAACCGTAAAGCATGCGTATCACGATCCAATCTATTTTTTTCTCGTCTGATATTGTCACTTTGTCGTGTTCGTTCTTCTAATAATCGACGATATTCAACCGGGTCTTCAAGTGCTAATTCACGGTCTTGTTGTTCCTGCTGTCGTTCTCTTTCTTTCTGACGTTCTCTTTCTCCACGTTCTTGGTCTTGTTGTCGTTCTCTTGCTTGCTGTCGTTGTCTTTCTAGTCGTTGTTCTCTCAATCGCTCAGCTTGCCGGAAGTTATCAAGTTCAACCATTCTTTCTTGATTTCTTCTTGCACGTTGTAACCGTCGCTCGTCAACGCGCCAAGGTTGCAATGCATCCTTTAATTTATAGGTTTCCATATTACAGTTATAACGTTCCCACTCCTCCAAGCATATTTTTCTTACAGCTCTAACATTATTATCATATTCTGACTTTGTAGCATCTAAAAAGACGAATTCATTTTGTTCATTCCGCATATATTTCAAATGTTTGTATAAATTTCCTGGACGTTGATTGCGTTCTAATACAACACTGTTTACACGTCCTACGCGAACTAGATTTAATAGATGTAATGTATAGGATATATTATATTTTGTTGCTTCTAACATGTGAGGATTTTCAGATAACACAAGGTCTGGATCACTATTGAAGATCTTGAAACATATATCAATGACATTTGTTTCGCAACGAAGTATATTATGACCTTCAATGCGACAATAGCTACACTTTACCATTAGATAATAGTATTATCAGGTAGGTTACTTACTTACTTACTTATACATGTTTTTATGTGAGTTATCAATTTGTTTTCAATTTTTTTATTGTTATGCATCAAGAGTATAGGTGACATGTACAATTAGAGATCATCAAGAAGATCCAAGCAGGTAGAGAAAAACATTTTTAGTTTAGTCTTGTCTGCGCCACCGATTGCTTCATCTGGTACATAACTAGTATTCTCTTTTGTATAACATAAAATAGCGGGAACTCCATTGACCATACGTTTCATTTTTAAGAATGCATACAAGTCAACACTTTTGTCGATGTCAACTATAACACATTGTACAGTGTCTGGCATAGAGTGAAACGCAGTCATAACATCTTCTTCGATTACCTTACATGGACCACACCAATCCGCTCCGAATTTAATAAGGAGGAGACCAGGATTGACTTTAAGAAGTTCGGCGAATTGTTTTCTATCACAAAGATCAGTGATAATTGGGAGAGGCATTTCTGTTATATATCACTGAGTTTTTAATTACTTTATCATGTAAGTAATGTAAAAACAATATATCAAAAACATATATATTGAGATTGTATTCTATGTCTAAACGCAATGATGCTCATAATTTAGATATACACATGTATTCTCTGAAAGAGCTATTGGGTCTATTTAATACGGATTATAACATGTCACTAGATGATTTAAAACGAGCAAAGAAGCAAGTGCTCATGACCCATCCGGATAAGTCAAAATTACCAGCAGAATATTTTTTATTTTACAAAAAGGCGTTTGACATTGTTGTAAATTTTTACAATAACCAGAACAGACAAAATCAAGAATTTTCGAGTGAAAATACTACTTACAAACCAAGCAGTGTATCTGATACAAATAAAACAAATACAAAACAGATTTCCAGTGCGATTAATAAATTAGATAAACAAGAATTCCAAGATAAATTTAATAAACTATTCGAAAGCAATATGGTAAAAAAACAGGATAATCATCGTAATGAATGGTTCTCGAAAGATCAACCTGTGTTTGAAAATACCGAAGATGTTAATGCAAAGAATATGGGCCAGGTATTCGATCGGATTAAAGAGAAACAAACCGGTATGGTTCGTTACAAGGGCGTCGAGAACCTCATGGTTAATGGTGGCAGTGGGCATAATATATACGAAGATGACGACGACGATGTCTACGTAACAAGCGATCCATTTAGTAAATTAAAATTTGATGATTTACGAAAAGTACACAAGGACGAGACCGTTTTATCAGTTAGCGAAAGAGACTATGATAAAGTGAAGAAATACAGTTCGGTTGACCATTTTATGAGGGACAGAGGAAGCCAATCATTAACACCATTAGAAAAACAACAGGCGGAACATGTATTGTCATCAAAAGAACAACAATACAGAGAACGTATGATGAACAAGGAACACATATCCAATCTACAAACAATACAATATGCAGAAAAGAACAAGAATGTATTATCACACTTTATGCGGCTGACTAATGGTTAAATGCTAACCTAGGTTTTCGCTTAAATAACCAATCCTTCTCTAAATCTAACATAAGACTACCATAATTTACGTCTTTCTCTTCAACATCACTATAATTTTCATATTGTATTGTAGTAAGAGGTGTTATTATATACCAAAAATATTGTAGTTGTAGGTGTTTCCAGTAGACATCTAGGGCATATTGTCGTTTATTCGCAGGATCTTTAAGCAATAGTTTTAATCCGGTTTTAAAATTATCGATTAATGTGTCATACATGCCTTGTTTCACAATGTATCCCGTGGTGGTCTGGCAATTAAAAATACGACTACAATAATCGTGTGTCTTTTGAAAAGGAGGAGCATTATTACCACTTATAATAAGAATATCCCAGTTGATTTTCTTATTATTATGAAACTTGGTAATATTTTCTTTTAATATATCTGGTTTCAAAAAGGTAATATCGTCTTCACATACAAACACCTGTTCATACTTACGTTCTCTTGCTAATTCTAAACATTTAATATGGCTCATTGTACATCCAATTGCACCGGATTCCATTTTTACAGCATCAACTCTCTCGGACTGAATATTTAATTTTTTAAATTCGTCAAGTACATGTTCTAACCGATCCGTGCGGCTTTCTAGATTAATGAAGAGGGTATTTTTGAACAAATCCATATGTAATTAGCCTAGTTCAAGTATGTATATATGTTACATCATTTTGCTTTATATACTTTCATCACCACTTTCTACGGTTTCGACTACTACGTTATTCGATGCATGATAATTGGTTTTTTCATCATGTTCTGGTGATTTACTGGGAGCAACTAGTGGTTGCTTGTCTAGATTATCCGTAGAAACAGGCAATTCTGTGGGTTTGGAATTCAAGTGAACACTTATATCAGCCAATTGTTTTGACATTTCTATAATTAATGTGCGCAATGACGATATTTCTGTTTGTTGAGAGACAAGCTTATCCAAAATTTCTGAACTGTATTTCTCCTCGACTGGCTTTGGTGTGACATTATCTGGAACTAATTGGATATTCTCATGTAGCGGAGAAGCTGATGTATCTGCGACAACGGGTCTGGATATGTCTGACGACGGCGGTGGATGGAGGCTCATATGTTTTGCTCGTTCATTCATTTGTTCCTGAATTAATTTATCCATATTAGGAATGGCCGCATCAAGTTCCTTTTCCCGAAAATCAATTTCATTCGGTTTTTTATTGTCAAACGAAGATTGATATTCTTGTTTTTTTTCGATAAATTGGTTCTGGTATAGTTGTGCCTTGTTGTTTTCGGGGATGGGAGGAGTTTGTATTGAATTATATGACGGTTGGATATTTTCCGGTGGTGGTTGTATATGAGTGTTGAGAGGAACTTGTGATGGAGCAGACTGCTGACCAGTAGCATGTAAACTTTGTATCATGTGTGTGAGTATTTCTTTGTTCAATTGGTTCAGATCATTTTTATCAATCACTCGATCTTTATGTAAATTGTAAAAATACTCCAATTTAGTTTTAAACCAATCCTCTACTTTAACCTGTGAATTCGTTTGAAAATGTTGTATCACAAACGGATTACTATTAATAATAGTCCATATCAATTGTTGATTTTCTGGATGAACCAACAATGACATTGTATATAAGTATACATCACGTATATTTATATATTTGCATCGTGATAATAATAAATGCATTACTTTGTATGGGTCCTACCAATAATTCGTTTTGTGCGTTTTTGAGATTGCTTATGTTTGACATGAGACTTATTTGGGCGACGTCTTTTGGTACGTTTGCCACCAATTTTGCTGGTTTGGGATACTGGCAATACGTAATGCATAGAGCTTTTCTCAAACTTCAAAAAATCTTCTACATTTATTTTATCATCGTTAATGCCATTTGCAGTTAACCAGTTTAAATATTTTGCCATTTCCATTAAATAATAATCTACCTGGTCGTAGGCTGAAACTAAATCGGTATTCGAATTGTATACAATTTTTATATTACCGATCGTCATGTCCTTAGAAGGGTCGCCATTCGCGTCTTTTGATGGTACTGTATTAGGAAACACCTTAATGCCGGCAGTATACTTATTTACAGCTTTTGGTTCTGGTGGCGGTTTCATTTCATCATTATCATTATTCATACTATAAATTGCTATACTATATTAAATATAGATATTATGTGTTAAAATATATTTTACGAAATTTACTAATATATCTATCTGGGACGCGTTTTGTTTTAAAAAAATGTATTTTGTCATCCAAATTTTTAAAAACAAGCTTATCCGTTTCGCCCGTCAACATAGTAATGATAAAAAATAAAGAGTACATACCACATTCTGTATTACTATATTGATGCTGTATTGGATGGTTTTCATAAAAAGTTAAACTGGATCCTAGGTTAGATGCTTGTTCAATAACCCGTTTGGCGAATGTCTTAATTTCACCGGGAGTTGGATCCCCGGCACTATCCATGTAATAAATTATTTTGTCGTCTATATCAATGTACAATGATACCCAATGAGAACCGGCTTCATCATGTTTATCTAAATTAAATACGATACCAAATTTCGATTTACCACGACGGAGCTGTTTTGCCAAATCAAACTTACATAATTCTTCGGTAACACAAGTGGTTGAGTGTTGTCCGCCAAGTTTAGTATCAAAATCAATTGCACTTGGTCTAATAACACAGAATGTAGGATGACTATCTTCATATTGTCGGAGAACATTATGAATATCATTGGTATTGAGCCAGGTATATGGATTGCTTTTCCAAGAAGCAGGGTGGTCAGGAGCGAATAGGTATTTATCCAGCGTCAATCTCACTGTATTATCGGTAATTAACGCTAACCAACAATCTTCTTTACTACATGTCTTTAATTTGCGTTTTAAACTGGTCCATATTTTAGACGGATTGGTGTATTTTATTTCACTATCTGGATGGGCTAAATTATAATATTCTTTTATCTTCACCAAGACCTCCGGGGTTAAACAACTGTCTCTAAGTATAGTCTTACCCTTCACCGCTGGACTACAATTCATTTTACTTAACGTAGTGGATTTATTCTTTTTGTCATTCCGTTTTGTCTTGTTGTTACTATGTTTCAATTTACGACTTTTTACCATTATACAATACACGGCTATATTTACCCGTGCTAAAATAATTGTCCCTACTACTTTCTAGGAAATCCATGCATAAAATGATTGATATTCTTAGTTTTTCGCTTAATGACTTGACTTCCGCCCCAGAGAGATGTTGTCCCGGTTTCATTATCATAACTCGTTCGAGCAGGTTCCGAATGGGTCTCATCTATACTACCAAACAAGGTATCTTCATCATTTGGATTGTTAGTTGATTGATTTTCAATATCTTTCATTTCGAAATAGTTAATTAGCGTTTTTATGTAATCAGTAAATGCATCATTAACGTCATTGGTTATTTGTTTGGTAGGAGATGATACAAGTTCTGTTGTCATATCAATGATTTTACGTTTGTATTTATTAATTTGTGACTGAAATTTAACATGTTTTTCATGTTTTACAGGATCAACCTGTGCAATGTATCGATTATAGTGGCTCTTATTCATTAGCAATTCCAAAGTAAGTTTATCAACCATTTCATTTTTTATATGTTTTGGTTCTTCGTTTTGATCTGTATCGTCAATGTTCTCGGTGTCTTCATTTTCAATCATTTGATCCTCAGTATCGGAACTCATCCTTCCTTATATATAGCATAAATTATTTATTCGGCATAACAAACTAAATAGTATTCTAATTTAGTAATCTTGCCGATAAAGTATTTACATCTTAGCAATAATAATGATTATTAAAATATCTTACTATGTTATAATATAACCATGATGTCAAATGTATTAGGTGGTCCATACAATGGATACTCAGGAAAACAAACTGTAACCAGTTACAGAGATGGCGAACATACTACTGCTAGGCGCATATTGCGTAGCGGATGGAATACGGCTTATGCAACTGGACAAGTTAACGGCAAAGATCGTGTGATTACTCCATTTAGAGCTGTAAACAATTTAGGTGATTTCTTATCACGCAAGAACTATGTGTGTGGTGGACCTAACCAGGTAAATGCTAGCAAACCGGGTATGAAAGGACGCATTGGCTCGATCATTTCTGCATGTGACAACAGTGGTGTTGAAGCATCTTCATGCAACCCCAAGTTTGTATCAGATTCCTCTGATTACATTAAGTTCAAGAAGCAGGTGGCAATGAACCGTAACTATAACGACAATAAGCAATAAGCAACTTATTATTCTATAAGTATTGTATATAATAATTATAGACTACCATGTATAGAAAGATGTTTAGTATAAACAACATAAATAATGGTGCATTAACGAGTGATAAAGCTATGCCACAAAAAGATATTACAAGTGACAGTAATGCTAGTTTTCAAATTGGACGTAAAATGTATATAGATACATTGCCTGCGCCAATAATATCTGAAAAAAAATGGATGCCTGCTGCACGTGATGCATCGGATGTAGCAAGACGTAGGCGCATTGCAGCAATAGGAAAGGGCAGTATTAATGAGAACAATGCAACATTGTCATTTACCACTTATCGTGACATAAATACTACGAACGATGCGTTGCGTAGAACCAGAGCGGGAGGTTACGTTGCCCCGGCCAAGAAGAATGCACAAACCATTAACCCAATTACGCCGACATTTTCACCAGCCGTTCCCACTACGGTTATAATTCCGAATAAATACCCCACAATGTACCATTAAATTATTATTATCATAAGTTAGTGTATAGTCGAATAAGAATGAACAATTATTTAGTAGAGTTTCTAGGCACGGCATTTTTTGTATATGTAATATTAGCAACTGGTAATCCATTGGCAATTAGTGCAGCATTAGCATTAATTATCATAATGACTAGTTCTATATCAGGAGGTCATATAAATCCTGTGATTAGCATTGTTATGGCAGCTGCAGGCAAATTGCCAACAAATGAAGTAATCCCATATAGTTTAGCTCAAATATTTGGTGGATTAGTCGCATTGGAACTGTATAAGCGCTATCAGCTATAAGTTGTATGAACAAAAATATGATAATGTAATAATTATCATGTTTATCGTGTTTATCGTGTTTTATGAACTAGACGGTATAATGCAAATAATCCTATGAGAGACAATGAACCTACATATACATTCGTAATATAACTAGACATGCCCTTGGCACTTATATTTTCTTCCTCTACACGCTTAGTTGGGTATTTTATCTTGTATTCCGGTTCCTCTTCAACGATATTCGCGGTATATCCGATTTCATCAAATGCGGATGCATACTGCTCAGGAGAGACATTTAAAGTATCAAATCCATTATTGCCATTATCAACAATCGTAGTAGGCGTTGCGATTGGGTCCTGGTCGGATAATTGTTCAAATGCCTCTTTGCACCCACATCGAGGTTTTGGGTTGATAATGTTCCCAGACTTTCCTAAACTCATTGGAGCAATATCATTAAATAGGTTTGCGACAGGTGTATTGTCAATTTGCTTAAATACCATACTTAATTCAATATATTCTAATATATTGTAAGAAATTATACCGTCAAAATGTTTCGCAATAATTTTCGAGAAAGATATAAAGATAGCACATTACTAATGATATCACAATGTGTGGCATTTTTGCAATTTTGAATGAAGATGGTAGTAACGACCACCTTCCCCAGTCATACATAGAACAGCAGTTCATCAAAGGGCAACGACGTGGTCCTGAGTTTTCTACATTAGATCCAGTAATGATGAACACACTTTTTGGGTTTCATCGACTTGCAATTAATGGGTTAAATCCTGAATCAAACCAACCAATACGTAACAAAAACATTACACTTATATGCAACGGAGAAATTTATAACTATAAAGAATTATACAAGATGATGGATGTGGAGCCTACCACCGGTTCAGACTGTGAGGTAATTATTCATTTATATAGAAAATATGGAATTGAACAAACGCTAAAAATGATTGACGGTGTATTTGCATTCGCATTATTAGATAATAGAATACATGGTGGTAATTGCAAATTGTATATTGCTCGTGATCCGTATGGCGTTCGCCCTCTATATTGGTTACATCCAACCAAACGAGGTAAGTCTATGAGATCACCAGTTTTTTCATTTGCGAGTGAATTAAAAGTGTTATATGGCATACACAAGAAGATAACCAATCCAATTAATTCTAATTATATAATTGAACAATTCAGACCAGGTAGTTATATGCAGTTTACTCAACCGTTTACAATGGTCGCACAATGGAGAATGGTTGAACAAATTGATTATCACAGACAGGGTTTTCATAGTATAATGTTTCAAGACAACCACCAAATTGAAGACGTATATAAGAATATACAAACGTATTTAACCAATGCTATACGGAAACGATGCATTGCAACGGAGCGACCCATTGCTTGTTTGTTATCTGGTGGGTTGGATAGTAGTTTGATCGCCGCATTGGTGAACGAATACCACAAAGAACACAATCTACCACAGTTAGAAACATATAGTATTGGACTAGAAGGGGCATCGGATCTAGATTATGCAAATGAAGTAGCAAAGTATCTTGGAACAAAACATACCACTGTCGTATTAACAGAAGACGATTTTTTAAAGGCTATACCCGAGGTAATTGCAAGCATTGAAAGTTATGATACAACCACAGTTAGAGCAAGCATTGGCAATTGGTTGATCGGTAAATATATATCTGAACACAGTGAAGCAAAGGTAATATTCAACGGAGACGGGTCAGACGAATTGTCTGGTGGATATCTGTATATGAAATGCGCACCGGATTGCATAGAGTTTGACCGAGAATGTCGACGTTTGTTAACTGATATACACACATTTGACGTACTTCGTTCCGATAAATCAATATCATCACATGGATTAGAACCGCGAACACCGTTTTTAGACAGAGCATGGGTAGATTATTATTTATCAATTCCTCATAAATACAGATATACAGGAGATAGTGTCATTGAAAAGCATCTTATACGTAAATCATTTTCAAAAGACTGTTACAATAACAGTAATGGTGATCAATTGTTACCAGACAGCGTTCTTTGGAGGCAAAAAGAAGCTTTCAGTGATGGCGTTTCAAAGGAAACCAGATCTCTATATACTATTATTCAAGAATATACTGACAAAGTAGTAAGAAAGGAACTCGTTGAGATGTTTGACTTTTTTAAACATATCCAGGATCCTTCGTCAGACGACATATCTAAGATACATCCCGACTTGGCATTGATTGGAGAACACTTAATTCCACAAACAACCGAGCAACTATATTATAGGCAATGTTTTGAAAAACATTATCCAGGAATGGGCAAGATTATTCCCTATTTTTGGATGCCCAAGTACGTTACTTCAAATGATTCAAGTGCTCGATCTTTGGAGATATATCATAAGAATGACCCAGGTCAAGACATGAAATAAATCATTTACACTAAAAAATTCTATAATAATAATCTGCGCGTATTAGTATAGAATGTTTCGTTTTGCGATATATTGTTCACTTACGTTTATTGCATGTATGTTCCATTTAACCGGAACATATTATTTCTTACATGCTGCGATGCACAAGACATTTTTAGCTATATTAGCAACCTCCATATCATTAAATGCCGTTGCAACCATCATTCGTGTGCCAGCGAATATCTACTTAGGAGAGGGATTGTCATTGGTGTATATGGAAATGTTATACGTATTTCTCTTGTTTTTAGCAACAATGATATACAGCGTTTTCATATTACACGAGCAGGTTGAACTACATACGTACATAATCGCAGGGCTAATATTTGGACTATTCATTATCAATAAGCAACTCTCAATGAAACTACGGAATTAGAAATCAGCAGTGAATTCGAATACATCTGCATCCACTGTTTTGTTTGCAAGAGCATATTCCGAGTTTGTACGTTCAAAGAAATTAACCTTTGATTCGACACTAATCAATTCCATGAAATCAAACGGATTTTGCGAATTATACATTTTATCGTAACCCAATTGTAGGCATAATCGGTCAGCCACGAATTCAATATATTGTGTCATTAGTTTGGAGTTCATGCCAATCATACGACAAGGAATACTTTCAGTGATAAACTCCTTTTCAATATCTACCGCCTCCTTTACAATTTCGTACATACGTTTCTTAGATATCTTCTTCTCTATTTTTGAATAGAGTAAGATTGCAAATTCGGTGTGCAATGCTTCGTCACGGGAAATTAACTCATTTGAAAAGGTAAGTCCGGGCATAAGACCGCGTTTCTTTATCCAATAAATTGCAGCAAATGACGACGAGAAGAACAACCCTTCGACCAAAGCAAATGCCACTAAACGAGTTGCGAAATTGCTTTTTTCATCGTCTAACCATTTCTGTGCCCATTTAAACTTTTTGGTAATACAGGGATAATTTTGAGTTGCCTGGAATAATTTGGTCTTTTCCTCCTTATCTTTAATATAAGTATCAATCAATATGCTATACATCTCTGAATGGATCGTTTCAATCGCAATTTGAAACGCATAAAATGCACGAGCCTCGGACACTTGTACCTCATTCATGAAGCGTGTACCTAGGTTATCCATTACTAATGCATCACTGCTAGAAAAAAAAGCCAATATCATCTTTATAAATTTTTGTTCGTCCTCTGTTAAGCTGTTCCAATCATTCAAATCCTGTGCCAATGAGATTTCTCCTGTATGCCAGAAAGAATCTATGGAACGTTTGTACATATCCCAGATGTCATTGTATTGTATAGGAAACATCACGTAGCGGTTATCGTCTGGTTGCAGTAAAGGCTCAGTCATAACAGTATTGTCGGACATTAGTTGTCTAAATAATATAGTGTTCAGATTTTTATTTCATTTATTAAATTATATTATCGGTTAGATCTACATACAATATAATTATTATGTTTGCATGAATGCAGTTTAATAGGATATTTTGTTATTCGTCGACTATTATTATTACCATTTCATTTAGCAGAAACCGAATATTACTAATTAGTACAGCATAATCAAGCCACAATATAAATAGATCATGATATGTACTGGTATACTGATCGTATTAATATCATATTTTTTTTCGTTCTGTAATATAGTAATAGGTATGAAGAACAATTCTAGACACATCATGGATGCTATTGGTGACGAACCTCAACATGATTACAAAAAACGAGGCCGTAAGCAGAAGAAGAGCAACCATACAGAGTTGTTAAACGAATTTAGTAACGATATTGAAAACGAAACTGGATATGCAAAACAGCGAGCTTACTATGAGAACCTACACCATTTATCCAGCAAAGAACAATCAATATTCGAAAATAAGTTTACTACACCAAAAAATGACAGCCAAACCTATTATGCAAGCCTATTAAAAAAGAAAGCAAAGAAAATTGTCGTTGCAACTGGTCCAGCAGGAACAGGCAAAACCTTATTTGCAACAGAAAACGGAGTAAGAATGTTTTTAACCGGACAATATGAGAAATTAATATTTACTCGTCCATCGGTCAGTGTTGATGAAGATTTGGGTTATTTGCCGGGAACCTTGGAAGAGAAGATGGCGCCATGGGTGCGGCCAATATACGATGTACTATATAATTTTATTACACCAAAAGAGGTCACACAATTAATTGAAGATAAGATAATTGAGATCTCCCCACTTGGATATATGCGTGGGCGGACTTTTAAAAAGTGTTGGATTGTAGCGGATGAAATGCAGAACTCAACTGTTGCACAGATGAAGATGTTAATGACGCGTTTAGGTGAAAATAGTAGATTAGTTATAACGGGTGATTTAGAACAATATGATCGTGTGAACGAAACCAATGGTTTAGAAGATTTTTTAAGTAAATTCAAAGGAAAACGATCGTCTAGTATTTCTAGTATTGAGTTTTACAAAACAGATATCCAACGAGAAGAGGTAGTCAAAGAAGTATTAGATATTTATGGCGGAGATATACCAGTTGACTATACAAACGAAGATGAAGGTGACGAGGAAGATAAAGAGAAACAAGAAGATAATTGATAAAACAATAGATTAATTTCGTTGCTTATTTTATAGTAGTATGCCATCCAAGATTTCTTTACCAAAACTTAGCAAGATGAAGTATAATTTTGCACCACTGCTTCAAAACAAAGTCGTTTTGTATACGTTCCTGGCCATGACCATTGTTCAGGTGGCATTTTTCGCAAACAATCGTGATATGGCAGCTCTCATTACACTGGGTCTAGTGGGATTTATTACATCATTTTTTAGCAAGAATATGATCGTGATATTATGCGTAGCCTTAACCACAACAAGCATATTAACCTATGGTATCAAGAAAAACACACATGAGGGTCTTGAAAACCAGGAAGACACTGCTGAGGACGCAGATGGCGAAGGCGATAATGTAAATGATGATGAAGGTGAAGATGCAGGTGCCGTCGATGAGAAGAACGAAGACAATAAAAAGAAGAAGAAGATGGATGATAAGAAGAAGTCAGAGGATGCCAAACCCAAGACCGACGATACAGAAGGCGAAAAGAATTCTGCGGAGACATCTGACAAAACAAAGGATGAGAAGAAGCAAGAGTATGATAATCTTAAACAAGAGTACCCTGAGTACAAAGAAATCCAAAATGAAATAATGAAGGGCATAGAAAAGATGGACCCATTATTGCAGAAAGCAGAGGCATTTATCAACAAGTACTCTGAATACAAATCGAATTAAGCACGTTATTGGATACTTACACCGTTATAATATATGTTCCAGTATTATATATTATAAATAAATCACTATGTTTGGAGCAATATCTCGATTTATAAAAAGGGTTGGAAAATTATTTGCTGCTATTTATCACATTGGAGTTGGTTTGGGTCAAATAGTGGGTGGCGTTGGACGAGAATTAGGAGAAGCCCCCATCGGTATATATTACTTATGGGTAAATATAGTAGTTTTTGCACAAACTTTATGGGTATTTGCGATTACCAACTTAAATTGCGCGATGCGAATGTTAAACAATGCAGCTTATTGTATATTCTTTTACATTTTAGATGTAATAGGGCAAATATTCTACTTAATACCTAGTCTCCTCATTTATATATTGGATTTAGTCGGTTTGCCTGCCAAACAATGGGAAAACGATTTATGGGAGTTTCTTGAAATGGTTGATAGATACAGTATGGATTATATCGGCATACACCTTATTCATTTCCCTAAGTCAATTCGTGATACATGTTTCACATGTCGCCGATTGAAACCGACTGCATTCTTATCTAAGGTAAATACTACGGTTCAACAAATCAAGAACCCCATAATCCCACTATTGACTGGTGGCATTGGACAAATGTACGGAGGATTAGTTCGAATTAAAGACGCACTCTCTTTTTAATCATTGATGGGGATCAATAATTTATACCATTTAGTATATACACCACACAATATGCCTAAGAAGTGTGCACCTGGCGTGATATGTATTGAAAACGTAACCTTGTTGATTTTGCTCATCGCTATATCCATTGGATTATACCTATATTACAATCAAAATAAACCTTTGTCAAGTATAGCAAATAATGGACTAGCATCGAATGACCGTGTTATCATTCTACCTCCAACCGGAATATCATCACGTCGCGATCCAGTACATGACCCATATGCCCCGCCGTTGAAAACGAATGGATACTATCATCCGCCTGATACTAGTGATATTCGCGGTATGCCACATACTGGTGGAATTCCGGTGAATATTCAAACGCGCGGATTGAATACAAGTTACCAACAAGTTGGTATATTAACGAGAAACAATGCGACAGATGATATGATACTTCCTTTAATGGGTAGAAAAATAATGAGTGGACGAGACAAATGGCAGTATTTTACAATGACTAATACTGGAAACCTAAACACAAAGCTACCAATAAGTGTAAACGGAAAAAGTTGTACAGGCGAGTATGGATGCGACGATATCAATAATGGAGATGTCGTCTATGTAGAGGGATACAAGGATACCTTCAACGTAACAATGTATGAGAACAATCTGTTCAACTACATTCCAAACCTTTAGTCAAACATACTGGGTTTGATGTAAACTATATTATATTATTAGTTATATATAATATAATGTCAAAGGAGTTTGAAACTGACCAAAATATCCGGTATGAGAATAAACTCAAATATGATTACGTTGGGAGTAACATTAATAAATATGAAATGAATGTCCCAATAGATAAGACCAAACCGTTAGATATGACATTTTTTAATGGTACTACTGAACCGAATATTGTTTATACACAAGATGGATCCAGTTTGGCATGTTTCCACAAGAAGATCTATGTATACAAGTTATTACATAATAACATTAAAAATATTACAACTGACGATAATTCAATAGTTGGCGAGTTAGTAATTGAACATACACCCTCAGGTGACAGTAGCGACAAGCATTATATGTGTATTCTATTAAAACATGCATATCGTGCAACTCAAACGAACAATGATGTGGATATATTATTAAATTTTAAGAACCAAGATACAATGGTAAATACAAATATTGAGTTGAATAAAATCCTGCCCAAACAAGACAAATGTATTGTATATAAAAGTGAAAATGCAAATAATAAGAATAAGAATACGGTATACATATTCACCACACCCATTGAAATAAACGACAAGTCCAAAGAAATAATACAAGGTTTTGTCAACTCTACCGACCTGTTTAAAATTAGTCACGATGACAATGCCAGTTACGACGTATTGCCTGCTACAAATATATCGCAAAGCGGTAACGAAGAGATCTATATAGATTGTAATCCTACCGGAGAATCGCAAGAGGAAATTGATACGTATAATATTCCCATTAATAGTCGCATGAATACTCAACAACAAGAAACTAGCACTATGAAAACGGCTACTAATTTTGCTATATTCACCATGTACTCACTCTTGCTCGCAATGGTGTTACCGGTGTTGTATAAAGAAACCGCAGTAAAGGCGGCAATAATGGCTCAGGAGGTAACTAGTGCAATCAGGATGCGAAGCATTGATAGCATGATTGTTGTTACACTTCTACTCGTCGTTATCGCATTATTTGCGTATGGATTTGGCAAAGATAACTATACACTTATACTATCTGGATCGGTGATACTATACACAGCGATAGCAACCGGCACTATCTTGTCTATTAAGAAAGACAACAAAGAATTCATGTCGGTTGGCGATAAAACAATCGAGTACAAAGAAGATGACAAATCATATTTTGATATTAATGATATAGGGGGGATGTTTAAATCACTAGTGTCATTCATATTCACAAGCAATGTGATCGCACCGATTGTATCATTATCTGCTGTATTTCTACTAGTATTGTATCTAGTTCATTATGCAGACGCGTTCTTTGACTTTTGGGCGACTTTTGGGGCAGGAGAAGCCATTTTGATTATGGTCGTTGTTCTCGTTCAATTGTATTTGAAAATGCAGAAAGCCTAGTCATTTGTAAACTTATAGTAATAATATCATTATAAGTTTATTGTGGATGTAACTTAATACATAGACGCAGTGCCAATCTTTTCAGCAACAGGTTTAAACGATGTTGTGGTGTAAACGCTGACGTCACTGTGTCCAACGGGAGCCATTTGTTCAACGACATCTTCTTCAAGGGACCTTGCCTTGGTAGGGTTCATAGCTTTCATTTGAGCGTCTTTCTTGATTTGACTAGGTGTATAACGAACTAATTCGGCACGTCCAGTAATATTGCTCGTTCTGCGCAATAATTCATACGCAACGAAGATATACAAAATTGCTACCAGGGGGTTTGCATTGAAAAATAGGTAGATGGCTAGGATAAACATACCTAACATAGAGAGAGGGGCATCAACAAATGGTGTCAACATCTCAGGGGTTTGTACAGGTGTTGCAAGATAAAAAGCAAATATAACTAAAATAGATACTTCTAAGTTGGACAGCGACTTTAACGTAGACTGAATGTTCATGCTATTATATTATAATATACTATTATATTTTTCATACGATCTCACTTATTGCAAAATTGAAATATCCTAAATACTATGTTAGGAATAATATATAGCTATATCACAGACATTTATAATGAACCGTTTCTCAAAATACAATGCCAAATCAAAATCCAAGAAAAAGATTGATGTTTGTATGAACCTTACTGACGATTACAAACAGATTGTATCGAATGCCTCTTACCTAGGAAAAAAGGGGTATACGATACCGAAAAGTGTATTGACCAAAGAAGATGAAGATTATTTACGTAAAGAATTGTTCGTAAAACCAGAGGTTGCTGGTGCCAACTATGGTAATGCAGCAGACGAGGAAGGTGCATTTCCCGTATATCGCGAAAATACAAACAAAATATATCTACCTCGATTTTATGGAATTACTCGTTATGGTCTTCCTAGTCGTTCAGAAATTGAAGAGGGTCATGATATAGATGTTACATTCACCAACTCATTACGAGACTATCAAACCAAAATTGTTGGAGTATATACAGATTATGTAAATACCCCTATATGCACTGGTTCGGATATGACTGGGTCGGGTGGTATACTGGAAGTTCCATGCGGCAGAGGTAAGTGCCTCGGGTTGGATACACCAATATTAATGTATGATGGTACTATCAGGCCAGTTCAAGATGTAAAAGTTGGTGATGTAATAATGGGAGATGATTCAACTCCAAGAAATGTGTTAACTCTTGCGCGTGGTAAAGAGATGATGTATAAAGTAATCCCTGTGAAAGGAGACCCGTATATAGTGAATGAAAGTCATATATTATCTTTAAAGTACACTTCCTCTTTGAATAACCATACACCCAAAGGAACTATTCGTGATATTTCTGTATTAGATTATTTAGATTTACCGAAATCATATCACGAGAATGGTGGCGTTCTGGTTGGTTATCGTGTTCCAATTACGTTTCCTAAAAAAGATGTGAATATTGAACCCTATTCACTTGGTTCTTGGTTAGGTGATGGGCAATCAATCTCTGGTAAAATAATAGACAATAAACGATTTCCAAATACGTTTGTAGAAAAGTTACGTTCCTATAATTTAATTAATAATAACCATATTCCCCAAGATTATAAAAGTAATGACCGTACCGTGCAATTAGAATTACTTGCGGGGATAATAGATACAGATGGTTATTATCACGACAATTGTTACGAAATAACACAAAACAATGAAACGTTAGTAGATGATATATTATTTATATCACGTTCATTAGGATTTGCCGCATATAAAAGCGTATGTAATAAATCGTCTATGTATAAAGGCGAAAAAAAAGAAGGTACATATTATAAGGCAATCATTTCAGGACAAGCACTTGAAGACATACCAGTAAAATGTCCAAGAAAAAAGGCATCACCAAGAAAACAAATAGAAGACGTATTAAATACGAGAATACGATTGGAAAAATTAGAGGTTGATGATTATTATGGGTTTGAAATAGATGGAAACCGGAGATTTGTATTAGGCGATTATACAGTTACGCATAATACTATTATGGCATTGAATATAATATCAACACTAAAAAAGAAGACCCTAATTATAGTTCATAAGGAATTTCTGATGAACCAATGGATAGAACGTATAAACGATTTCTTGCCAGGAGCGAAAGTGGGTAAGATACAAGGTCAAATATATGATATTGAAGGGAAAGATATTGTAATAGGAATGGTCCAAACTTTATACAACAAGGATTTCCATACCAATGCATTTACATCATTTGGTATGACTATTATAGATGAAGTACATCGCATAGGTAGTGAACAATTTTCCAGAACATTATTTAAAACAATCACACCATACATGCTTGGTATCTCGGCGACTGTTGATCGCAAAGACAACCTTACCAAATTATTATATATGTTTATTGGCGAGAAGATTTACAATGAAAAACGAGAAGACGATGATATGGTATCTGTTCGGTCTATTCATTATACCGCTAATGACAGTGAATTCAATGAAGTAGAATATGACTATCGCGGTAATCCTAAATATAGTACCATGATTACAAAATTATGTAAATATGGACCACGTAGCGATTTTATCATAAGAGTGGTCAAGGATTTATTAGAAGAGGATAATGAAAAACAAATAATGATATTGTGTCATAATCGGTCACTTTTGACATATTTGTATGAAGGCATTTCACATAGAGAACTAGCGACAATAGGTTATTATGTTGGTGGAATGAAACAAAATGCGTTACAAGAAACGGAACAAAAACAAATCGTACTAGCCACTTATGCAATGGCTGCCGAGGCACTTGATATCAAAACATTATCAACATTGATTATGGTAACCCCCAAGACGGATATTACACAATCTGTTGGACGTATATTAAGAGTAAAGCATGAAAACCCGATTGTAGTAGATATAGTGGATAAGCATGACATATTTCAGAACCAATGGGCTCAACGACGGCGTTTTTATAAGAAATGCAATTATCGAATACGTCAGATCGGTTCACAAGAGTATAGTGGTATGTCATTGGATTGGTCAACTGATAATACATGGAAAAAAGTATATGATCCTAAGACAAAAACCACAGATACGTCGTTTGACGAAGAAGATAAGTCCTCTTATGTACCACCTATCAAGGGGGTAGATAAAGGCAATTGCTTAATAAATGTATTCTTCGATGACGCATAATTTACTTTCTAGTATTCTTACGCTTGTTGGTCTTACGCTTGCTTGACTTACGCTTGTTGGTCTTACGCTTACTAGACTTCGATTTTTTATTCTTAGTACGTCTGGCACTTTTAGACCGCTTGGAATGACGCTTGCCACCAGCTTGTTCCTCGGGTAATGCAGGTGCCTCTGCGTCAACCTCGTTATCCATAGATGGGGGCATATCACTACTCTTCATATCATTTACAACCTCACCGCTCGATGTGGCAGTGGTCATCTCATTGGGCAACACGGCACCTTCGTTAAAGTCGTTAATCTCGGATCCAGTTCCTGACATTATATAGTATTGCTATATTATATAAAGTGCTAAATTATTAAAAATGAATACCGACGATGATATCGATTATTCATGGAAAATATACAAAAAAACACCCCATAAGGGAGGTGGAACTATAAATAAAATATTGAATATAAATAATGACAAAGACGATGAATTTAGTATTAATGACTACCAAAATGCAATTGCAAATGAACGTATGAAGAGAGCAAATGTAATAAAGACCCGGATTAATATTGCAGATGTACACAGACGTGATAAAATGAACGGCAAGTATGGGTCGAATACACCCGAGCGCATTGAAGCGGTTAAACATCGAGTTATGAAACAACGAGTTGCCCAAGTATTAAATAGTAGGGTACGAAAACAACATAATAGCGTTCATTATATGCGACAACAATTATTAAATACCGGCAACACTCAGTTTGAACCTGATCAGTTAGAAGTAGACAATGATTTCAAGAGTCGTGTTATGACGGAACGCGTAAACCAAGTTGTATCTAGCAACATAAGAAGACATCATAATAAAACACATGAAATGCGCCAATTGCAAATTGCTAGTGGTTTAACCAACCCTAGGAAAGGGAAGAAAGCATGGAATATTAATAGTATCCAGATAAAACAGCCCGAAAACGGGACGAGCTTGGCGAATATTACAATAACAAAACAACGCAGCATTGTAGCCGATGATACATTTGTCGATGATCTATAATTTTGATATATGAACAACTTTTGATCGTCGGTCCATTATGCGCATCGGTACCCATTTTTTGAATTTACGATTAAATATACACTCAAACAATACTGTCTTATTCATATCAACATATTTGTCTTCGTCCATATTCTGAAAATCATCCTCATCGTCACTTTCTTCAATATAATCCAAATTAGTATTCTCGCGTATTTTACGAAATACACCATTTAACAAGACACTTATTTCATAATTTGGTATGTAGGCCACATTATAATACACCCGCTGATTGTTTTTGCCATACGCAAACAAATGATAGATGTCATATTGAATATCGGCAGTTACTTGGAAAATAGTAGGGTACTTATATTGTGGTTTGGCAATGGTCATTTTAATGGGGGTTTGATCGAATATGTATTTTTGAACAGGGATTGTCGGCTGTGACGGGAGTGATACGACCATGCCTTTTCTAGGAATAAAGACATTAACCAGGGGCATCTTTGTTAAAGATGATCTATATTGAATATGATGTATTGTGTATGGCAAATCATTGTTGTACTTATCTGGTAGAATGCACGGATAATTTTTATCATTCTCAGTGAGGTCAACTTTCCAGATTGCCGGTACATGAAAATGAATTCCATTAGATGAATTATTGTCTACATTGGCTAGAAACTTAGAGATAAAAGATAGTTTATTAAGTTGGTTCGATTTATCTAATCCAATCCCTTTGTATGTTAGGATATCTTCTATAATGAATTCTTTCTGAATATTATTCTCGTCACTAATAATGGTACCATACAATAAGGTCCCAATTGACAATTCTGTATCAAATTTCATATTTAAACGACCCCCTCTGACTATTCTTTTTTCGCGATTTACTTCCAATATGTAACATACATCATGGTATTTATCATAGGTAAACCATATATATCCCTTCTTACCATGAGGAATAGCCATACCTATGTCATAATCTGTATAAACTTTCGTATGTGAAATTGTTTCATAAGAAAGTTCGAATTTAGGAAAGCGTGACAGTGCATATTTGATCTGAGGCGTTAGTTGTTCCATTAGATATTTATAACAGATTGTCTCTATATTATTATTATAGTATATTATGCAATATAGGATTGCGTTTCATTCTTCATAAATGACATAAGTTCGTCATTCATACGCTGTTTATCTTCATCTGAATTGAATAATATTTCCTGCGTGTCTATATCTATTTCATCTTTGTTCGCCGATAATTCATCATCCGTTTTCTTGTACATATTATCTCTGAAAATATCCTGGTATTTTTTCAACTGCGTATTGACTAAATATTTAGTTTTTGGTTTGGTATACCTCTCCTTTATAGTATCCCATCCATATTGAATTCCGTATATTATCAGGACAAATATAATAATTTTTAAAATGAAAAACAATACATCAATTACAAACATTCTATACTATCTGATCATATAGATTTTTTATTAGATAAACGTGAACTAATTCTAATTATGCAAAACAATATAAATACTTGTTACCAGTTTATTCAAATTGTATTATGACTAGTTATCTGCTTGTACAAAAAGATGGCAATATTAAGCAAATGACTAGCAAAAATCTAGTCGAAGAAGATTTATACAAGAAAGCGGGTTTTCGGTCGGAAAGCGGTTTTAAATGTTATGCAAATTGGCCACTCGATAATGCAAATAAACAAAAATATTCAATACATGTATACGGTAAGACTGACGGACGTGCTAACCAAGAAAATAAATACGAATTTCCTCCCCCAATTGATAATACATTGTTCTTTGGTAGTTGTCTGATAATCAATATGGATGGGAATAATCCAGTTAGCATAACACTGGACGAGTGGAAGACTATATATGAGAAATTGTATGGCGGATTTGAAGATATACATAGCGAAGATGAGAGTGAGAGTGAGAGCGAAGATGATGTGCCAAGAACGAAAAGTGGTTATGCAAAGGACGGATTTATAGTTGATGACGACGACGAAGAAGAAGATGGCGAGGATTTTGACGACGAAGAGGATGATTTCGACGACGAAGAAGATGACGAGGAAGAGGAAACATATAAGAAACACAAGAAGAGACCTGTACGTCTTGTTAAACCTATTATCAAGAAAAAAATAGCTAAGACACGGGCAACAAAAACTGTACCCGAAAACGTTTTTATATCAATTGACGGTTCAATTGATTGTACAAACGAATTATGCGAGGAAGACTATATTGAAGAATAAGTGCGTGGACCAATGTATAGAATACACATTGTATACATTGATAGAAAATTGAAATAAACATATGCCCATATGTATTGTAATAATCAGACATGGTGGTCGTAACAGATGCAATAACATTCAGAAACAATGTATGTAAAAAATTTACAGATATATTAGGGAATAATATAACTGCGATTAACTTAGAGAAGGGTGTATTTAATTATTCATTAAAAGAGGCGTCTAGTAAGAAACTGATAAAGAAGTGGGAGAATGGTGCATTTGTCCAATTGTATTTGGATAGACTTCGGACTATTTATATTAATCTAAAAAACGACGAGGTTTTAACCATGTTGCAAAATAAAGAATTATTACCTCAAACATTTGCAATGATGACACATCAGGAAATGAACCCAACTCATTGGAAGACCTTGCTCGATCAGAAGATTAAACGCGATGCGAATAAATTTACTACAAACATTCAAGCATCTACTGATATGTTTACTTGTAAAAAGTGCAAGTCAAAAAGATGCACTTACTATGAAATGCAAACGAGAAGTGCAGATGAACCGGCTACCATCTTTGTTACGTGTCTCGATTGTGGTAAAAACTGGAAATCATAATTGCATTACATCATTTGGTTAATTTTAGTAAATACAATCTTGTATGCATACAATACCATGCCTGCTACTAAACATATGCCACCTGAATATATCATGGCAAATACTTCATCATTTGTATTTTTTATTCTAAACATGATGCCGTCATCCTCTTCTTCTTCATCCTCTTCATCCTCTTCATCCTCATCCTCATCCTCATCTGGTGATGTGCAGTCTGTATATTCGGTAATCAATAAATTATCTAACATAGTGGCAACAGTTTCCTCCGAAAATGCGGTAATGCTAGTTATTTCTTCATCGCAACGTTTGCATAAAATGTGATCACTATTTTCGTTCTGGTTTGCACGTATGTTTCTGAATATGCAGTCACTGCAATAAGTATGGTTACAGTTGGTAGATATCATATTGTCTTGATCCACTTCGGTTATGCAGGACGAGCATCCATATCTAATATTAGAATTATCTCGCCCTAGTATAACAGAAATATTATAGTCTGTATTCGCTGGATGGTTGGCATATAAATTTGACCGTATATCCACAAGACTACAATCGTTTTGATTATCTGTCTCTCTTATAAACTCACTTAGTTTATTTGCAAAGTAATCAATTTCATCAAGGTTCATGTTGTTAATTATATAGACAAGTGTATTTTGATTGGATTTATATACATCTACTAATTTTTCAACAACTTCGTTGGCAGTTAGCTTAGTTAAAGAGGAAATGTTATATTTGTACCCTAAAATATGCAATTCTGGCTCACTCAGGGTTTTTAACTTATGGATTAAATACTCTGAATTCATGTCAGCTTTCCAATCAATTGCAGCGATTTCATCCATATGCTCGTTCAATAATTGTATTGATGGGTCATTACATCGATTTATACGATGACCTTCGTCTAAACAATAAGAACAGTGAATAATGCGTGGTTGCTTCGTCATTAAAAAATATATATACAGCTTTTTATATGTATTTTTTACTATTTCTACTATTTCTACTATTTCTACTTATACCAATACTTCTAGATCGATTAGTTTCCAATACTCACAACCACCGTTTGGTAAAGGGCGCTTCACAATAAATGGTATTTTCTTTTCTTCTAATTCCTTTAATGCAATTAAATACCCGTCCACAATTGTTTCATCCACTTCTACAAATGGTTTTGCACCAGCGTTCAATTGTTTCGCTCGTTCACCTAAGATACGCGCTTTTTCGTATCGTGTTAACATAGGAAGGGTTTTATGCAACGGATCAATAGGTGTGCCATTGGCGTCTCTTACTATAACCGACATATTTACTATTTCGTCGTAATTATGGGACTGCATTTCCGGATGAAATTCGGATATAATATCTTTTCTGGTATTTTCATCAAATTTTTGTAGATAATCTTCATAATTATCCTCATCCGCATCGTCGTCAGTATCAGAAAACCCGATTTCATTGGTAGTCTGTATCCTATTAGCAATTTCACCTTCACTGATTGGTTGGTTATCATTAAATACATCGTCTTCGTCAAGTTCGTCATCGTCAAAGTCTTCGTCCTCTACTTCGTCGTCAAAGTCTTCATCCTCTACTTCGTCATCGTCAACCGGATTTACTTTGGGGTCCTTGCTAGGGAGGTCGACGGACGCATCGTCGTCGCCGCGCTCATCATCATAATCAACATTGTATTCGTCCGCGTCCATCTTAATTAGTTACTATATAAGTAGATAAAGTAGTTCTTCTAAATAATTATTTGTGTAATCAACTATTTCAATTTTCTAACAAAAAAATATTATCAAAATATCAATAATATGTAAACAGTTACTGTCTGTCATCCGTCTTCCAAACCATATCGCAATCTACACACATATATACGTACTTCATATTACCATTATCATATCTAAGATAAATAACGCCGTTCTCTGTTTTGCAGTCATTATTAGGACACTTCGTATTATACAGACGGGGCAACGTAGGATCTAATTTCGTATACTCATTAATCAAATTCTTGTAGTCTTGTTCACCCGAATTGAAATTGGTATTTAGTAGACACAATCCTTCTGTTGATATTGTTTCGTCTACATGATTGCAGTTGCGGCAGTAGTGTGTCAGTTTGTTTGTATTTTCTGGGTTAATTCCTATGTAATACATATTGTCGCATTTCTCGCAGAACTTCATATTATAACTTTTACCTATATATTATTAGTGTTTGATTGTTGTATTGAATTCAATTTTCTAGTAACTATGCATATTTATTCGTGTGGATTGTGGGGGGTATCCTAAACCTACCAAAATATGTATTTATCGTTCGGGCCCAATGAAAATCCTTGAAAAATTGAATACATTATGCTCACAATGTGCAACCAAAACGAATATCAATAATATCTATTATCGTACGTTCAATATATTTTAGTCTATATATTGAATTGTTCAAAGGTAATAAAAATGTCCTGTCAATATAACCCAAGTACGATGGATACACCCATCCCCCCGGTCGTCACCAAGGGTCTTTCACAACCAATTGTTACCAAATATGCAGGGTTTAATGATTTTATGATGAAACACCTTAAAAAGAAAGGGGACGTTACAACGAATAGACCGATTACTAATACACGCATTGGAGATAAAGGTGCACAGATATGGGGTGGGTCATACTCTATTTCGGAAGAGGAATATCCTACTTTCTTACAATTATATGCCAAGGATATATTGTCATCCGCCACCAAGAAGGAATATTTAACAGAAGTTCAATTGGATAATGATGGCCCTATATTGGTAGATCTTGATCTACGTCATGATCTTGAAGTCGATGAACGACAATACACGAAAGAACATATCGAAGACATGTTAGATATTTATCTAGAAAAGTTAAAGCCTATATTCCAGTTTGACGATGCCAGTAAGTTCAAGATATTTGTTATGGAAAAGCCTACGGTAAATCGTGTCGCTGAGAAGAATTGTACAAAGGATGGCATTCATATAATAATCGGATTAAAAGCGGATCGTATAGTCCAGTCCATTCTTAGAGAGCAGGTTATGCCAGAAGTAGCAGAAGCATGGGATGGTTTGCCAATTACAAATAGTTGGGAAGATGTATTTGATAAGGCCATTTCTGATGGCACCGTAGGATGGCAACTCTACGGGTCTCGTAAGCCGAACCATGAACGTTATAAGGTTACTTCGGTATACGAGGTTTGTTACGACGTGACTGATGGCGAATTTATGCGCAATGAGATGTCTTTGTCTAAGTATGATGTTATTGCGAACATTAATGAGCTGTCCGTTCGAAACAAGAATAATCCTTCCTTCTTCTTGAAGAGCAATTTTATGAAAGTATATGATGATTACAAAAATAAGCACAGTGGTGGAAACAACAGTAAACATGTTCACCGCACGATTACCAATCGAACAGACGATATGTTTGCTCTTTATAATATAAATAGTTCAGCAGTAGCGAGCATCAGAACCAAAGAAGACCTCGATAGTGCAACCTCACAATTTGTTGATTCAATCGGCATTACTCATTATGAACTAAAAGATGCATACTATTATACCATGACCTTGCCAAATAGTTACTATGGTGAAGGATCCTATACCAAATGGATGAAGGTGGCTTGGTCCTTAAAAAACACTAGCGATAAACTGCTTATAGTATGGATTGCATTCAGTGCGCAATCACCAACATTCGATTATAGTTTGATCCCTGACCTATGTGAACAATGGCGTAAGTTTGAGGTAAGATCACAAAACGGTGTTACTAAACTGTCTTTAATGCATTGGTCTAGAACTGATGCACCAGAAGAATTTGAGCGCGTTCGATTAAATTCACTCGATCATTTCGTGAATGAAACGCTTAAAACGGGCGGTAAACCAGGTCAACGAGATAGCGGTGCAGGACCAGGTGATTTTGATATCGCCCGAGTATTACATCAGATGTTCAAACATGAATTTGTATGTACAAGCGTCGCAGGTAAGAGGTGGTTAAACTACAAAAACCATCGCTGGCAAGAGAATGATATGGGAACTACGTTGCGTCACCATATTTCGACTACCCTTCGCGATGTGTATCGCAATAAGGCAGTAGGCGGAATGCGTGTAAGCAACGATGACGCCAATTCGAACAGATCAACGGAGGATGAGCCAGTAGCTGAACAAGATGACTTTGAAAAGACGTTTTCCCATCGTATCCTAGCAATCTGTCAGCGTGCTGCAAAGACCAATGATAAAAATAACATTATGAGGGAAGCAATGGAGCTCTTTTATGATGGATCATTTATCAACAAGTTAGATTCCAACCCATACTTGTTATGTTGCAAGAATGGTGTATTTGACTTTAAAGAGAAGGTCTTTCGTCCCGGATATCCAGAGGACTATATTTCGATGTCTACCAATATTGACTATGTGAAAATCAATCCGTCAATCCATCAAAACACCGTCAATGAGATTACCGACTTTATGCACAAACTCTTTCCCGAACCTCAGCTATGTGAGTATATGTGGGATCATTTGGCATCAACATTACTTGGTACATCCACTAACCAGACATTTAATATGTATATCGGTGGTGGACAAAATGGTAAATCGGTCTTAGTCAACCTTATGGAAATTATTCTTGGCGAATATAAGGGGGATGTACCACTAACATTAGTCACTGATCGTAGAGGCAAGGTAGGTGGTCTTGCGCCCGAAATTGTTCAGTTGAAGGGAAAACGTTATGCAGTAATGCAAGAGCCATCGAAGGGAGATGTCATCAATGAAGGTATTATGAAGCAATTAACTAGTGGAAAGGACCCAATCCAAGGTCGTGCTCCATATATGCCTCAGACAATTTCGTTTGTACCTCAATTCAAATTGGTCGTTACATGCAACGTGTTTATGGGCATTAAGAGCAATGACCATGGCACTTGGCGCCGTATTCGCGCGGTTCCTTTCAAAGCACTCTTCACAGAAAATCCTGTAAATGACGACCCAGAGAAGCCCTATCAATTTCAGCTAGATAAGTCTATCGACGAAAAGTTCGATAGTTGGAAAGAAGTATTCTTGGCAATGTTAATCGATCGTGCCTGTAAGACAAATGGTATAGTGGGGGATTGTAACATTGTTATGGAGAAGAGCAACGAGTACAGGAAAAGCCAGGATTACCTTTCAGAATTTGCGAGTGATTGCATTCTTCGTGAGAAGAGTGGGACTATCCAGAAGAGTGAACTTAACAATGAGTTCAATCGTTGGTATGAAACCAATTATGGCGGCAGGGGACCAAGTCCAAAGGACCTGCATGAATATATTGATCGCATTTATGGTAAGAGTAGAAATGCCCGTTGGGTCGGTGTCAAGATTAAATATCAGGACAATGATGACGACGAAGAGGATGTATTGGACGATTATGATGATAATATCGATGAAAATCAACTATAATTTACTTTCATAACTTCAAAATATAATTTTGTAGATAAAAATTATATTTTTATTGCTCGTTGTATGGAACACCTTTAAATAAAGCCCATAAGTAAATAAACGTGTCATAAATGAATAGCTCGACATTTAAAATATAAAATGGATACACGGCTAATAATATTATTGCTCCACCAAGAACATATTTATTGCTTATATATTCATTTGAGTATGCTATAAATATAATCAAAAGTGCAATAACATAATACACATAGAACAATAAGGTGTGTACAATATCATATGTGTCAGTATTATTATATATATGGGTTGTTTTGAGCTCATCGGTGGTTAAGTCATTTCGTTTTTCGGTGAGACTTGTATATAATAATTCATTTTGATCTTGCATGTCTTTATAATACTTAATTTTTGTGTCTATGTTGTGTATTTTAGTTAAATTTTTCTTGTCATCTAACTTATGTGCGGTAGAAATTTCATTGCGATGTTCTTTGTCTCCCATCTCCAATATTGATTGAAGGTAGTCTCGTTCAACTATGAGTTCGTCCAATTCTTTTTGTAAGATGGGTATTTTCGCTTGTTCGATCAAGATTTTTCGTTTTAAGTCAGCTATTATACGCCTCCATCGCTCTTTTTCATTAAAGGCTATATTCCTTTTATTCGTTTCGTTATTCAATGCGGTTCTCAATCGTCGTACAAGTCTTTTGGCATTGTTAATTTGCGATCGTAAATTATTAATTCTTCTGTTCAATCTACGTATTTCCCCAAGTTGACGGATATAATTCCAAAATCCCATGTTGTCTTGCTGATTAGATATATATATTGTAATATAATAATGAAATGTACGGAAATATTACTAACGATACTAATGTTAATAACTTGATACGAATGTTTATATCATACTTTGTCTTATATACTAAATACGCGTATAACAAGAATAATAATCCATAGACGCTTATCAATATTATATTTAATTGACTAAAATAATCGGTCTGTTGTGTTTGGTATGCGACTTGCGACACATCGGTAGTGTGGCTTGTACTTAGAGTACGTATGTTATTTTTGAGGGAATTGTTCGTCTGGTTCATTCCTGCATAGATATTCATGTTTTGTTTTTTTGTATCATCTATGATTTCGCCTACTTCCTTTATCGTTTTTACATTGGTTAGAACCGATGTATATAGCAAAGATTTGGTTTCTTGCAAGGATTTATCTATATTAGATATATTAACGTTCTCCTCGCCAATTCGACTATTCAAATAAGCAACGGTCCCTTCTTCCATTGCCAAATCTGCTCTCTTTCGTGGATCATCTGCTTGATAATCACGTTTTACTTTATTGTGCCAATTACGATCATTTATCGTTCTGCTAATTTTATTCCTCGTGGAATTGGCCTTAGCGATTTCATTATTAATGCCACGATTTAATCTACCGATCTCTCTATTCTTTGCATTAATAGTAGGTTGTTTATTTGGCCAGACAAAAGGTTTTGGTTTTGAACTACTGCCGCCCATAATGTGTTTATTATATCTATATACACATTATATATAATTTTTATCTAACTACCTTACATTTACACTCGTCCATAACTCTCATATTCATTTGGGCTATTTACTAATAATGACGTGTTCTTCATCGCCTTGAACGGAGCAAATGCTTCCTTCTTATCCGGAGTTTCTGGTAAAGTTCCTTCTTGTAAATCACTTGGTACTTCGCTGGGGGTCAGTGCAACGCACTTAGACTTAGTCTGGCTCCATACAGTATCATCATTACAACAGGATGAACCAATGCATCCTGGTATATTAATCGAACCGAGTAAATCTCCTGCTTTGCCCGCAGCATTTCTATTTGCAGCCAAATCATCATCAGACGGCACGTTTAATCCAGGAAGATTTAATTCATTGTAGTTCAATTTACTTCTGCTAGATATAACAGAATAGATAAATAGACAATAAAGAACTCCTACAAGCAATGATATTAATATTAATAAAGTAATAATAATCGATGGAATAACTGGAAAACGTTTCCCAAGAAACGCTAAAACTATACAAACTACTAAAGTAATTACAACAGTTACCTTCATTCGTGTGTACTGGGTTTGTCTTAAACGGTAGCTCTCATTGAGATTAATTGCGCGCTTCTTACCCACAAGAGCATTATCGATACCTTGTTTTTTTAAGAGAAGACGTTCCTTCTCAGTATCAATTATGTCATATACTTCTTGTTGTTTATCTAAAACATCTTTGCTGGATATATTTGCATTCTTAAAATTAGTGTAAAGTTTATCTAATTCTCCTTGCAATGTCGTTATTTTATCACTCAATTCTGGATCATCTGATTTTACGGTGATGCCAGCAAGGTAATCCTTCTGAATGTCAATAAGTCCGGAGACATCTGTTACATTATTTGGTTGGTTAGGGGACGAACTTGCGATTTGTGCCATTATACATTATAAAAATATTTTTATAATTTATTATGTTGTTGATGATTAGTCACGCGATATAAATATGCCCGCAATCAACAATGTCATTGCCGTTACTGTACCCAATGTATAAACAGTATTCGTTTGGTCAATCATATCATTAATATCATCAATTCTTACATCGACAGCCTTTTTCTTTAAAACCTCGGTGTCGTAATCTGTATCTAGGTACCCAGTATCAGGATCATTCATTAACTGATCACGCAGTCCTGTTTGGTTTGCGTTTGTAATATCATTCAAAGTAGAGTTAATGCCATTGTATTCGACATTTATCTTCTCTAAAAGTTCGTTATAATCGTTCTCAATATGTTTCATCGGAGCAATTTGATGCTCTTGTATCGCCTTTGACAAACCCTTTTCTGTTGGTTTTTCGCCATATTTGTCATTTACCTCCTTTGAACTTCGATAACCATGATTATCGAAGGTTTCTACCTTGTTCTTCGTCCCATTTACAATCTTATCTTGTAATGTTCTAGGCTTATTATAACTATCTTGCATTATATTACCATCGCCTAACTCGTATAGAGCGGGGGTAACCTCATAGGTCGAATAGCTTTGATAATTAGACGTATTCTTACGAGGTATCATTTTGCGTATATCGTTATCAGGTAAGTTCATTTCACTATCTCTTATATATAATTCAGATGATTTTATTCCAGACCCCGGTTGTATTGGAACAAATTGTTTTATCCCGGGTTGAGACCCGGTTTTACAATTCATCTTTCCGTCCTCGGTAACATAACTATAATAATGGTCACATGAATTATCTGTTATGCATTTTGCTTGACATTCACTATGTGTAGATACAGTAAATCCCCCCTCAGTGTTGCTAGGTGCATAATCGTCATATTTTATAAAGTTATTACCCATCGTAATATCGTTGCCTACAACATTCACCGGTTTTAATACACGTTTGTTATTGGTTACTTGACCAACGAACATTTTATCCATCTTGATATCAGCATCCGTTTTATACAAATAATAGTTCTCACCTCGTTGATTGTCTTTTAGAGTAGTATATTTGGTTCCGCCCTCTGTCTTGCCAGTGCATCCAGAAATGCTAGTCTTTATTACTAAATTCCCGTTTTCCGATATTTCCAACTTAAATTTGCCATTTTCCGATATTAATAGTGTTTGATTATCCCATGCGGTTCTACGAATAACTCCACCTTGCATATTCCATTTAGTAGTAGGGCGCCAAGTGTATGGATCATGTGGATATAAAAAGTCTGGACGATTTAATACATTTCGCTCAGCTTTCCATTGAGGGTTTTCTATTGCACCTTTACTATCTACGGAAACCAATGCTTTTCCCCGTGCTAAAATATTTCCATTGTTATCTAACTTTAAGTTTTGTCGAGTATATCTCTGTTCAAATGTCCGTTTCTCCCTTGAACCAGCTTCAATCCAATGTTTCCGTGCGTAATTATTCCAATTTCTATAATTACTCCATCCACCGGCTCCTCGCATAAGATCTGGATATCGGTATAAATAATGGACAACCTCTGTTCCAGTTAAGCTATAATTAAATTGGTCTTGATCGATTGTATCACCAATTTGCTTTAATACCTTACCATTCTTTTCACATACAAATAATGCTCCATTCCTATAATAGGCATAATTAGTGGGTTTAATTTTACTTGCCTCACTACTTTCATCAAATGCACTCCACACAACCTTGTAATTAAATGCATTTTTGTCACTAGACAGTTCCGTGTTAAGACTATTTGACGTGTCTGCAATATAACAGTTATATAATCCCTGTCTTGATAATTCGGGCGTACTCTCTACCAAAGAATAGTATAATGTATTATCTTGTTGATTAAATTCATTTGTAACTAACTGTTCCATTGACCAATGTCTATATCTACCATTACTATCTGGTCCATGAACATGAACATGGACGTTATGTCCACCCCAATTTTCACCAAATTGTATACGCAGAGGGTATGTTTTGCCTCGTTCTAATTGTATGTCATCGCGTTTCCATCGCATACCATGTAACCCACCATTGTTTATATTCGCATTTCCAGGGACGTAATTTTTTATAGCATTCTTTCCTATCCACATATAACTTGCATCATCACTTACTGTCCAAAATGACCATCTGCCGGATCCCGCTGCTTTAAATGTTCCGGTCCATTCTACTGAATATTGATGTTGATTGCCATGTGGTTTTGTTATATATCCATTTGTACTTGTTGTCACATCCTTAAACGATTTTGCTATGCCAGACGATAGTACTTTTGCCGTATCAAAATGTTTGGTATTGTCCGCGAAATACCCCTGTACAACCTTATAGTTCATGCCAGATACATAATTAATCTTTGGCTTTTTTTCCATGTAATCTTTCCATGATTTCGAACTTTGTACCATACCAACATTCAACCTACACGACTCTTCTGTGTGTAGATGGTTGTCAATTGGCTTCATTGCTACCGTTGATAGATTATCATATTCTGATACTGCCATACACTTGTCTGTGTCTATATTTGCAATGTTATTACTATTTGGTACAAAATATACTAAATCATAATCCTTTTTGATATCTTTAATCGCCTGTTTTAATTCAACACCATTTTCTTTGAAATCTTTACTTGTAGTTGTATCTGTCATATCAGGCTCTTTATAATAGTATACAGTAGTATTATAAAAAATTCTTATTATTTTGCAATAATATTGGCATAAAATATACCGGTAAGAAGTACATAACCTATAACACCATATATTAATGCACTGTCAAGTGTGGTTGGATTAACCTTAATCGAAGGTTCCATAATATGGTGTCCTTGTTCTCTCTCGTTATTGTCAATCGACTTCACATAACTACTCTCATATTGGCCATATTGTTTATCATACATATTAATACCATCATATTGAACATTCGCATCATCGTCATGTTCTATTTCGGTACAACGACTTAGGGTAATGAATGTTTCACTCTTTGCGTTTGGATTATTGCCGATCATCGTAGTTGCAAATAAACCTAGTTCAGATATCTTTACAGTAGCAATATTTGGTCCCATTGAGTTTATAATAAGTCTAAAATATGAATATTTATCGGATGTATTGATATTAAATGCCTTCTTTACATCCGCTCCTGTGGGTGCGTCACCTTCTTCTATATTTCGTTGGTCTAATTGGGTCCAGGTGGTACCATCGTTAGATGCAACTAACATAAATTTTCTCGGAAAAGTATTGTGCTGTGTATAGGTAGGTGTTTTTATGTGGTATTGTTGTATATACGCTTTGAACGGTATCTTCACCTGTATCCATTCTCCTCGGACATTCACTACCTTGGTTGAGCCAACCGGCGTTGTCCATAAATTGTCCTTAATAGATCCTCCACCTTGGTATGCAGATGCATTATTACCACCAGTATAGGGGTTTTGTGTATATTGCGTATATTTCCCATTTTTATAATTTGGGTTGTTTTTATAATCACATTGCCAAAAGTCCCTGTCGTCTTCGTTGGAAGTTACATATGGATTGGTTTCACCGTTTGCGTAAGAGGAAGCAGTAATTTCGTATTCGCCATTCGGTGTATATTTCACAATATCTCGATCGTCTATATCAGATATAACTTGTTTATTGCTATTCATATACTGGTTATCAGGTAATGGCCAGACTTGCACAACTTGATCGGTATTGACTGACATTTGTTTTATATTATAACGATAAAATTCTTTCTACATTATATCGTTATTCGTTGAATGTAAATCACAATCGTTTGAATACATAAAATAGTGTTGATGTTGCTAAAATTGTCCATATTAATCCGGTGTATGCGGTTCCATCAAATATCCGTTTCTGTTCATAAGCTAACGACCCTTCTGTTACATGTAACTCCTTTAATTTCTCGTCCAGTTCATTTCGCATGCTTACGATATCCTTATGGTTTGTTTTAATTACATTTAATGAAGCATCATACTCTGTATCAGATTTATATTGGTTTAAATCGGTATTATATAGTGCATATAGACTGCCACCGATCAACTCATTCTTATCGTTCTTAACAATTATGTTGTTATATGCATCGTTCACTTTATCAATGGCCTGATTGCTCATTTCATCTTTTGAACAACCCATCTTGTTATTAACGCCATTCAATTGTTGATCATTACATGTCACATATCTTGTATATAGTTGATTGAATTCCTTTAAATCAGCTAAAAGTTTCGTTTCATTGTCTACTATCGAGAACCCTTCTAATTTTGGCATCCTATTACTATATGTTTGGATATTTTCACATTGCCCTGCGACATTAAAACAGGGATACGCTCCGTATATATTCACAGAAGTTATATTCATTACATTGTTCGCTCCATGATGCATTGAACCTTCAAATACAAATCGAAATGTTTTGTACATATTCTTATCTCCATTATTTATTTCAAACGGTACTGGTTTTAACAAATCATATTTGTTTCGTGGATCACCATCGATGTTCTGTTTATCCAAGACTACCCAGTTTGTATTATCATTTGACCCTAATACTTTAAATCTTGTCGGAAATCTCATCGGACAGCAATGTAGAGAAGTTAATATCTCATATCTCGTTATTCGTAACTCATATGGAAGTGTAATTTCTAACCATTCTCCATGTAACTTCTCGCCACTAGTAGTCGTGGTAGTGTAATACTGCTCCCTCTTGCCTCCGCCTATGTATTTACCATGATCATATGGTCCCTGTCTGTATTTATGTCCACAGCATGCCCATGGAGTATGCCAAAAACTTTTTCTATTGTCGTCGAATACATTTATTGCACTATGCCATGGGCTCCATATAGTTTCACTAGACGATTTCGCTTGATAATCTCCATTAGTAAAGTGTTGTGGATTGTTCTCGTCGTTTACTGTTATTTTGTTTTCATATCTAACAACCTTAAATGAATTCTCGGGCGGGACGGCCCTAAACTCTTTTATTTCTCTTTTTATGTTTTTAAATCCGGTATTTAGTAATGGCATTTATGTAAATATAAATATCATTAGAATTTATCTATGGTCTGGTGCTAACTTTGTATATGAGATATGACATTAGGAGTATGCCAGCACCTAAATTTACAGTGTGAGCAAATGTCTGATCATATACATCCTTAGCATTGTTGTATTGCTCGGATGCGCCACTGTGTTTTTCTTGCAATTTCTTAATTGTGCCGACATATTCTTTGTTAATGCACAATTCTTTTTCTATACAATTGCCACTGTTATCTAGAAAATGATCATCATTGCATTTACTGTCCCATTTTATATTGTGTGTGTCTAAATCTTTACAGATTGATGCTGATGGCATATCGCCATTATTTTCTGCATTTACATAAAAAAAATCATTCTTGTTGTATCCCACTATAATATCTGATAATGACATGTTATAATATACAATAGGATCTTATTTTTTCCTATCAAGCCATACATACCCGATAGTATTTGGCATTCATAGCAGTTGGACTATTGCGGGTAAATTCACACACTTGACCCGGTCTCAAACAGATCGCCAATGCCTGGGGATCAAATCGTGAAATTTCAGGTATTTGAGATAAATTGTTAATATTATATGTTTGCTTAAATTGTTCTATTTCATTGACGTCTAATATCCGCGCCGCAGGTACCAATGCATGGTTCAATAGATTGTATTGGAGGCGCTTTATATTGTGTATGACTACGAATATACCACTATGATCATACAAGTAGCGGATCTTTGTTAATATGGAGTCATTCGGTTCAATATCAATAATTATCATCAGCGTATCATCAGTGGTTAGTACATTATCTATCGTATATAAATCCTCAATAATATTATCGAGAGATTGTGCATTGAGTTGCTTTGATGTCAAATTGTATTTAATATATATTTTTCGATTTGTATTTTCATTCGTAACTAGCATATCCAACTGAGAATTCGTATTCATTGCATCAATTTCATTTATACTAAACTCCTGATATTCACTTACATTGTATTGTAAGCTGTCTAGTTGGTCGATTAGTGTCATACGAGACTTGTATGTTTTTAAAATCTTGTTGTTGGTAGTTGTCATTATATATAATAAGAAGTATACTTTTTATATATTCATTCACGTGGTTTCAATTTTTTAGTTCTAATTATCCGTTTTTATTATACGTAAATTTTCGAAAAACCCTTTACTCGATTTGCTAGGTATATCGGCCATAGATGGAGGCGGCGAGGCATCATTAGCAGTCGTGTTGCTATTTGTATCTGTACTAGACGACACTACTGGTGCATCTGACGTAACTATATTGGCTTGCTCATCGAAATGATCCTTGCCATTATTCATTTGCTCTTGATCGGCACCCGTAGAAAAATCACTTCCACCGTTCATTACCTTGATTATAGGAGCAATTGTAATATTCGGCATTTCATTCGGTACAATGCCATTCGATTGAACATTATGATGATTACCGCCATTCTGTGATGTTTCAGGAGATGGTAAATTGCTTGGAGGAGATGGTTGCGCCGAAGATGCATTAGACGACAAATACGACGGATCTGCTCTGTAAATGTCTTGTACAGTTACCAATTTTAGTGTATCCGCCCCATTTATGCTAGGTATATCTGTCTCGATTTTTATAAATTTGTCACCTATGTTACTTATACGCCAAACCCGATTGGGAGTTTCATCACCTCTATAAAATACAGTGTCTCCGGTAGAATATTCACGTGCTTTTTCGGACAGGTTTTGTGTTTCCTCATCCACAGGGGTTTCGTATGGTGTTCCCGGTGCCATTGGAGGGGAGAACGGACTTCCCGGTGCCATTGGAGGGGAGAACGGACTTCCCGGTGCCATTGGAGGGGAGAACGGACTTCCCGGTGCCATCATTGGCGAATTTGGATTATATGCTGGGCTATCAGGTGCCATCATAGGTGAGTTGGGATCATACACCGGAGTATCTGGTGCCATTGGAGGGGAGAATGGACTTCCAGGTGCCATCATTGGTGAATTTGGATTATATACAGGACTTTCTTCGGCATCTACCGGCTGAGGCACGGTCTTGGCTACCATAATTTCCGCTGGCGCACTAGCCCGCGTTTCACTATTTGCCTTAGATAAGTTAAATACATTATCTGATATGATTTCGTTGATATTGGTGTTCGTCTGGAATGTCAATTTGTCGATGTTCTTTGAAAATGTCATGTTCTCCATTTGTTTTATGTTGTCATCTGTTATAATGCGCATCTGTACATTGGCAGTTTGTAATTCTTGTAATAGAAGCTTAAACGAATAGGGTATCTTAACGATACTAAAATCACGACCAAACTTACTTATATTTTCTATACGCATGTCGTTTGATGCTAAATTTCCAGTATAGCGCAAGGGACCATCTGCCATAGGACTAAAAAATATATTTTTTGCCTGGTTGTATATTGCAATCATTCCAGTTGTGTTACAGATTGCCATTTGGTAATCATCACCACGTTCCATCATTGATTCGCGTAAGAAGTCAGATATACCATGTGATATCAATACATCTCGTTCCATTTCTCCTATTCGTAAACCACCATCATTTGCTCTTCCAGATACCGGTTGATGTGTGAGTGCAGTATTCGGTCCTCTCGCCCTATAATTGACTTTATCCTTGACCATATGTTTCAAACGCATATAATAATTGGGTCCCATAAATATCTCAGTCTCAATCTGTTCGCCAGTCATTCCATTGTATAATAATTCGTTTCCACTAGAATGGTACCCTACCTTAGATAACATCTCTCCAAATACCTTTGTCTTTGATCCCTTGTTATTAAATGCAGTACAATCGCTATATCCGCCATATATTGCCGATGCTTTTCCTATAATACATTCTACCAAATGTCCAATAGTCATACGTGATGGTATTGCATGTGGATTTATAATAAGGTCCGGTCGTATACCATCCTTGGTAAATGGCATATCTTCCTCGGGAATAACCAGACCGACTGTTCCTTTTTGACCCGCACGAGAAGCCATCTTATCGCCTAAGTTTGGAATTCGGATCTCACGTACACGAACCTTTGCAATTCGGGATCCCTCGTCGCCATCTGTAATAAACGTCTTATCTACTATGCCTAGTTGTCCTTTCTTAGGCGTTTTTGACATATCCTCTTTTTTGCTACCCGATTGTGAGCTTGTGGCCGCCAATCCGATCAATACCGTCTTGTCATCAATCTCCGTGTTTTCTTTGATAATGCCATATTTATCCAATTTACTATAATCATATCCGAGTTTTGTACCAACTACGTCTGTATCATCTTGAATGTTTGTAAATTTCTTCTCGATTGTTCCCTCACCCGTTTGACTTTTTTCTTCGTGTGTTTCATATGTACTATAATAGGTGGTTTGAAACAATCCTCGCTTTAATGCTCCTTCGTTCACTAAAATGGCATCTTCTACATTGTAACCAGTGTAACACATAATAGCAACTATTGTGTTCTCGCCATATGGATTGCTTTCGTGATTAATATGTTCTAAGAAACGCGTCTTTATCAGAGGATTTTGACCGTAAGATAATACCACCGCGGTTTTATCCATACGCACTTGATGGTTTGTGTGGTACATAGAACATGCCTGTTTACTTTGACCACACGAAAACGAATTACGAGTTGCCGGATTATTCTCAGGGAATATAATTAGATTACCCATCATTCCGAATATGAGCGATTCGTGTATTTCTAGGTGAGTATATCTCGATTGTTTGTCGGTTTCTAACTCTTGCATATTCATTGCAATTAAAGCATCTTCGGTTTCGTTGGTATCGATATAGTCTAACACCGCCTTCTCTTCAATGAAACGCTTTAACTTTGCAGGATTGGTCTCGGCATCTATACCTTCATATAACTCGTTTAATTCATACATTTTATATTGGTTTGGATGGAAATCCGGCTGCTTCTTCTTATTAAACCCTGCAATTAGTTCATTCCAAGTGAAATCGTCATCTGATAGGCGCGTTTGTATTCCACTATTCTCGAATGATAGTTTCTTAGTTTCCGTGTCACGGTAAAACAATGGTCTACAAATTCTACCGGCATCTGTATAAATAAATATCGTGTTGGTTGCAATATTAAAGGTTACGCTTGTATATACGGGGATTAACGCATTGCGACGGAATAATCGGATCTTATCAACGGTTTCTTTGGGATTAGTTATTGCACCTGCCCATAGACCATTCACTATTACTTTTGTTAATCTAGATAACATTATTGGACTACAATCCTCTAATAACTTCAATTCTACCTTCTCACGTAACCATTTTATTATATGTTCTCGTGAATATCCCTGGGTAACATACGATGACATTGCCATATGTTTATGTATTCCGATGTTTCCACCATCGGGTGTATCGATAGGATCGAAAAATCCCCATTGTGTACTATGTAATACACGAGGTCCTACTAATTTTACACTAGGATCCAATGGTAAGTTTGTTTTACGCAGATGACTTAATGCTGAATTATGTGATAATCGGTTCAAATCTTGAACTACTCCTACGCGCTTAGTATGAGATTGTGCACCCCAATTACCCTTGAAGGCGCGCTTAAAACCGGCCTCCACTTCTCGTTGACTAAATACATCCTTGTAATTTTGTTCAATTAACCCTTGTAAGTTATCTTCATATATCGCTTTATTCATATTTAGTTTTGTTTCAAACGCTAGGTGAATTTGCCTTAGTTGGATTTGATAATACTCGCGGAATAGTTCGTTCGTCAGCGAACCCACCAATTCAATACGTTTGTATTTGAAATTATCACGATCGGTAGGAGGCTCTACACCCGTATATACAGACAACAACCTGAATGTAATATATCCCAGGTAATAGGCCTTCTGTATATGATTAACCTCTCCTATATGTGGTAGGAAATAATCCGCCAATATCTCCAATGCATGTGTCGCGGTCTTTCCCTTTGTGAACGAGCCAATGTATTTCAGTGCATTTCGCTGTGTCATTATACCTCCGGCATCATGTACTGACGGGGCGAACATATCTACCATATTTTCGTATTTTTCAATATCTAACAGGCACATGGTTATAATATCCTTATCTGATATGATGCCCAGTGCACGGAATACTATGAACAATGGCACCGGCTTTCTTACATTCGGTATGTTGACTACAATGTTTTTAAAAGTAAAGGATGGTGTAGGTGCTACAATCTTTACTGATAATGTTCTCACTGGTTTCGATACATTCTCTGATACAGATCTAATTTCAGCAGAATATAGATACTTGTCGTCACCTGACTTGCGAATATATAACATATTATCACCGAATTTCTCCTGTGATACTACTGTCTTCTCTTTTCCGTCGATTATAAAATATCCTCCCACATCATTTAAACACTCACCCATCGTATGTCTAACCTCGCGTGGTAATCCAGACAATACACAATAATTGGATTGTACCATGATTGGAAATTTGCCAAGAAATACCTTTTCTAAGACTATTGAACGAGACTGTTTATTCGATGATACCATTGATTTTTCCGTTAATTCACGGATCAGTGCAGTTTGTTCTGTGGTTAATTGTTCGGTGGTACGCTTGCCCTTACGCCGAGCAGGTGCTCCTCCTTCCATTTCAGTGTCATTGTTCTCGTCAATCTCACCATTAACGCGATTTGATAACTCCTGTAATTCTTCTATTTTTGCGCTTGTTATCTCCTTCAAGTTCTCGAATGTATTATGATGCTGTGGTTCTCCTCCTACGAACAAGTCATCTGGCCCAACTGGTATAGGCGGCTGATCTTCATCTAAAATGTCAATAAATTCGATCTCAATGTCATAATGGATGGTCATTCCATATGTCATATTTCGTAGTCGAGCCTCGTTAGGAAACATATAATGAGAATTGTTATCATCATAGATAGCCGGCTTTCCATAATAGATACGATCGCCGTTTTTTCCGCCAAAATGCATTACACATTGTGAACGATATTCATTTAATTTTTCGTCGTATTTTGTACCTATTTTTACTGGATTTTTCTCTTTGAATATCTGGAATATCCCAGTTTTAAAAAAATCATTATACGATTCAGTATGGTGTCTTACTAAACTTTGGGGATTTTCTTCAAAGTATTTGTTTATTACATTCCATAACGTTGAATTTTCCATAAATTCTATAAAGTAGACCTATATATTTTACATACAATATTTGCGTTTATACCAATTTGAATTAATTTAATACATTTCTTGCTTTGGTATATGTCGATTGGTTGGCATTCATAACATGTTAGTGTTACTGTCCGTGTTATTTAGTAAAAGGAGACGGGTATTTTTTTCTGTTACTAATTCATAGACATGGACAACAATCTAATGGACACTTTATTTGGACCTCTCGGAAGAGACTACTGCCTTTACTTTTACTATCTTTCTATTATTGGCATCATTCTACTAACTATGTTGGTTGCATCTACACTCATGGTTGGCATCACTAAGCGCAAGGGTCTCGACTTCTATATGCAGATGATTTCTATTGCGATTGGATACTTTATCTTCTACTTCCAGAATAGGCTCCTTCATTCCATGTGTGTAGGCATGGCATAATAATTTAGCGGTTATACGTTTTTTCTACAAAATCTATTTTACCCTATAATATAATTACCCGATGGATATATTATATTATAGCAACTATTGTAAACATTCACAGAAAATTATTCAAACCCTTGTTAAGGGAAATATGTCGGATAAACTAAGTTTTATATGCATCGATAAGAGGCATCATGACAAACAAACCAACCAAACATTTATCACCCTTGAAAACGGAAGCAAGGTCGTTATGCCTCCTAATATACAAAGTGTTCCTTCGTTACTGCTAATACAAAAAGGTTACAAAGTGATACTGGGTGATGATATTGTTAAGCACTTTCATAATACACTGAAAGAAGTTAATTCGAATTCATCGCGCGGTAACAACCAACCAAGTGAACCTAGTGCATTCTATTTAGGAAAACCATCTGGTGGTACAAACATTACATCTGAACAATACACTCTTTATAACCTTACCCCCGACGAATTGAGTGCTAAGGGCAATGGGGGCAAACGACAATTGTATAATTACGTGGCTGTTGATGATAATATTAATTTTATAGATACACCCGATGATACGTATCAAGCCGACAAGATTTCCAATGATGTTACCGTAGATACATTACAACAGAAACGTATGGACGACATTCATTCAATTATGCCACCACAACAACCTCTCGGAGGACACGTATAATAAATATTGTTAAAAAATGATATAAACTTTCTATTGTGATAGTATGTAATTATGACGGATAAACCTACTCTTTCACGTGCATTCAATACTCATCTGTTGGAGTTTTTAAATGATATCATCAGCATTTATCCTAACAACCAAGATATTGCCCAAGCTAAGTCCTCATTTGAGACAATTAAGCGGGCAAATCCTTCCATCATTGTAAAGGCCTGGTTTAAGCATGTATATATGCCTTACCAGGATATTATTGATAGTGGTAATATCACCTTCTTTTTTGAGAAGGATTATACCCAAGATGTACAATCACTATCGAATGCATCCGACATTATCAAGATTATTGACAAGATCCGTGGTCCTATTAATGCCATGGATAGTGCCAACAAGGATCATTGTGCAGAATATATTAAAAATCTGAGCAAGATCTCGGCATTGTATAGTTCTCTATAAATCTACGGTATGCAATATACGAAACACCTTTTCTGGTTCAAAACTATCCAAGTAACTCTTTATAGTATTGCGATTTATTGCAATACTATGGTTCCTCTTCACTGTTGGCATATATAGTTCATGATGTATGTGGTGAATAATGGTAATATAGGTCTGCTCATTTATTCCTCCTTGCTTATGAATGTATTTGTGTATATATGCGCTATGTAAACGATTGATTAAATGGTTATATAATGTGTTCATCTTAAAGAAATCCGTCTTCATATTTGGAAAAACCGATACATATTCTGTAATTTTATTTACCCGGCGTACACACAAATATTTGTATCTAGATAGTGGATGAATACTCATTAATTCTCTGTGTTTTATATACGCATTCATCGCTACCTTACACTGTTCTCCGGTATTCATGTTTTTTATCATTATACCAGCTATTCTATCCTCGATCATATCGGGTATACTCTTATTGGATAGTTGAGAATACTCTTCAATATTATTATAATACGACGGCAATCTGATCACATTGTTTGCTTCTCTAATAATATCCCAGTTCTCATACTCACGTGGTGATATATACATCGCATTTAACCCATCCAAACGATACACCGCTATTAAATAGATCTCCGGACGAGAACATGTTACGTATAGATTTTTGGAAGGAACCTTTAATACAAATGTATAAGAATGATCCTTGGGTAAATACTCGAATAGTGCTATGTCATTGATATCGTCATGCTCCTCCACGTTAAATACATCCTTTATTATATTTAAGATGCTGTCATTATTAATATCATCTATCTTACTGTCTCTATCTACCGAGACTTTCCATTTGCATATACGATTATCATAAAACAGGTTTATCAGAACACCTTCCACATATTCACATATTGCTATCTCGTCATCAATTGTTGGATACTTCTCTGTAAAAGTGTTATATGTCAGGGACTTTGGTATCGTAAAGGTTAATAGTTCATTCTCTGGATAAGACAGTATGGTTAATCGATGTATCCGCATTTTTACATCATTGTAACATAATATGTTTTTATCGTAATTGTATGATCTATAATACGTCCCCTCGCTGTATACGATTTTGTGTATTAAATTCATTCGATTTAGGTTCTCAATAGTAATAGAATAATTCTTGATATTTGTCGCATTCTCCATACCTAGATTTGTATTATCACAGTCTGACCTCTTTATTCTCTTTCTTATCGTCTATCTTTTTCATTTCACAAATACACATAAACTATTTGTGAAAATATTATTTAGATGTAATTATCTTGTAATTATATATTATAACGGAAGTAATTATGGATGACAATTCAGACCAATCTCTTGATACATCCACACCCATGGTAACTGATACATCCACGCCTACTAGACAAAACCGGAATGTTCAATTAGAATACGGTGATATTATTGAAATAATTGCACCATCTAACCAAGATATTCATGAGATGAATGCGTTAATTATGTATATCGACGAACAAAAGATCAAAGTGGTTGATATTGCGACCGGGCGATTTTATCAACTCTCTACTACCGAGGATGGATTTTTTACTGATGAAAGTATTACGCAAATCAATTTACACGGCAGAAGTGAAGTAAAAGGGTATGCGAGACAGAACAATCTGTTACCTAAAACATGGATTGATATTCATTTTGGAGGCGAAATACCTGCCATTATTACTGGCGAAATTACTAATTTAGAAGAAGATATGATTGAGGTTACCACATATCCCGAACTAAAAACCATCTATATTAATTTTGGTTACAAGGGCATTCCCGAGAAACTACCCATTGAAACTATCGTTATTCGTGAAAAACCGACTTCGCTGAATAATGTAACCTCACTTGCTGCCGTAAAAAATTTGGGCACCGATGATGATATGGATGACATGGCGGATACTAGCGAAGACGTTGATAGTCCATCTATACAATTTACTGAAACAGGGGAATCTATCACGACAGTGCCAGAGGACGCCGAGGTCGATCCAAATGTTCGTGATACACTACATAATCTATATATTGACGCGAATGAAATCGTATTCGGAGAACAACTAGAAGCACTTAAACAATTGGTTGAAATACCAGAAGCCGAACGACGATATGGCATTGATGCACAAGTAAATGACCTTATGGATGAAATATTATCAACTATACCAAACAGTCAACGCACGATTGCTGTTATAGATAATTTACATCTGTTGATCGAACGTTTCAGGGAACTACGACAACAATTCTCCAAATTCGATAGCCACGATAATGTATATGATTTTAAAATCAATGGCAATTATTATAAACCACTGGTTGAACGTATTCATAAATTAGACACTAAGTTAAAATGGATAGTGCCGGTAGTTTCTAACCGGAAAAAAATTTATGGCATTTCGAATACAATCGCTCCCGATGTCATTGTTGAAACATCCGGCGAAGAGTTACGTGCCATCGAAACATTACAAAATGCCTATTATGATCGGAAAAACGTCGATAATACTCTTACCTATGCTAACTTAAACAATCGCATTCAAAATATTATGATGCCTTTCGAGAACCTAGATGGTTCGTCTGAACACCTGGCAAATACACAGGTATTGACCAGTATCGATGCTATTGTAGACAACCTGGGTAAATTTCAGTCCAGCGTCTTCGATAAAAAGAATGAGGTCGAGGCGAGAGACTTCGTTATACAGAGATATGGTCTTGGATTATCTCATATGGACAAGGAAGTGTTAAAGACTGGGAAAACACTATATGTGCGAAACAACATGACCCCAAATGACAATATGACCGTGAAATCACTACTAATGTTACCAGAACCCATTGTCAAGTTCTCTACCATTGATTTACCGTCCACCAATATACTTGAACGTTCTACTTTACACCAAAATTATCTCTTGCTTTTCAAACTATTAAATAAGAATGCCGATATTGTCCCACATATTATTAGCGACTTGTCAAAAGAACTCGATTATGAGCAAATGGAAAAAGACGAACAACATAAGTTCCTAAGTACTATTCAAGAATTCATGATAGATCCCAATGTCGATATTGAACATTTTGAAGAAAATGAGAAATTCAAACAGATGCTTGAAGTAATTGTACCGAAAACACGCTTTCTTATTCGACTTGTTCGCAAACATGTAAAGGATAAGGTTTCATTTATGGATGTCGTCAAAAAATTGGAGCCATTCATGGTATATCCCTCTGATATCACATACCAACAGTATATGGAAATTCGCTTCTTTATGAAGGAACGGATTACTGAAATTAAAAAGCAACTTGGATCCAAATCGAAAGAATATGATTTGTTACGCAATACTAAATATAAAACCATACAAAATCCTAACTCTATACTCAAACTTGTTAGTGACACACAAGATGTATCTAATCCTTTGTTCCAAAGTTACGACTTCTTGATAAAAGACAAATTAAATACCAAATTGACAACACAAGAAATTCTTATGCGTATGAACAATGCTGACAATTCCAATATGTACACCAATATTGTCACGTCCATACTTATCTCCTTAATTACACCTGACAATATTACCGATGCACTTGCCACGCCTGAGTTAGACGATATGACTGATAATGAAAAGATCAAACCCACCGATTGTAGTCGTCGGTTCTTAACAAAGAAATACAATTCCATGAAAGAGTTACAGAAGGATAACGACAAGAGTGAAGTTTATTACGACAAGGACTTCGACGATACTCCTTATGACCTTATTCAGAAATACAAGGATGAACAGAAGAATATGTCACCCGACGTATTTCACGAGTTCCTTGTTGAAAATCTTGTCCAAATTCATGGCTCCGAAAAAGACATTGCAGGAGAACTTGCCACCACATTAATTGCT